>OHUD01000055.1_pt1 | contig 64810 bp, 58 predicted proteins | sample 1579021 | NCBI WGS metagenome assembly OHUD01 (sample SAMEA3879597, study PRJEB24766) | human gut metagenome | biome: human-associated habitat; feature: feces | place: USA | collected 1985/1987
CAGAAATAGTAAATACCGCAGCAAAGTTGTTTTCTTCAATAAACTGATTAATATGTTTGCATATGCAAGTTTCCGTTTTCGTTTTATGCGGTACAGCATGAGATCACTTCGTTTTGCAAGGTCTTTAAAAGTGTTGTCCATTTCCGGAAGAAAACAGGCATATCCGGAGGAAATACTTAATGGATAGTTAAAGGTATGCTCTGTTGATTCTAAAGTTTGATTTAATTGAGCAATTTTGTCTCCAATATTATTTTCCTTATTCTTATTGTAGAAATATGCAAATTCATCTCCACCAATGCGGAAAAGATTTTCTTTATCAGGAAAGAATTGTTTAATGCACTGAGAACATAACTGCAGAGCTTCATCGCCTTTCTCATGTCCAAACCGGTCATTAATTATTTTCAGATTATCCAGGTCAAAAAGAATAAGACCGGTAGTATGAAGTTTGTCTTTCTGCACGTTAAGACGATTCACTTTCTTTTCATAGGCATTTCGATTCATGGTATCTGTAAGCAGATCCGTGTCCGCAAGTTTCTGTAGGTAAATCAGCTTTTGTTTCTGGAGATAGTGATCATAAAAACGTGATACCTGGATCCAGACCAGCAAAAGGATAAACAGCATCGTTCCAAATGGGAGGAAGATGGATGTTTGCTGGAAATGCTGGATATAGTAAGCAATAAGTTCTGCAACACCAAATGCCATGACCAGATACATTGGATATTTAAAATGTCTGGCAGCTTCATTTTGTAGTTTTATAGATTCATAACGAATCAATGTTACGGTATAAATTACATTCACCAGCATGATCAGATGAGTTACCGGAAGAATGCGGAAGATATCGATGACGCCTGTACATTGAAGCAATACTGCCGCTGCCATATTGCACAGATAGAGAATGGACAGGTGTACAGCTCCTTTACGATATTTGCTTTTACAGATATCATACAGAATAAAGTTAAAAGGTACTGGAAACAGGAAAAAAGTAAAGTAGTCTATAAAATAAAGTGCTCTTGGATCTGGAATTAAAAACTGCAGAAAACCACATTGCTTTAGAGTCCAAAGTGTGATCAAAAGAGAAAAAACACCAAGGTTCAGGAAAATCATGTAGGATTCATCTGACGAATATTCATCATTTTTCCTCATTATAGAAAAGCATAAAATCAGGCAGATGATTCCTAACGATAAGATTTCGCAGCCTAGAACCAATGAACAGAGACTGTTGCTCAGGATCTTCAGGGTACAGTCTCCTTTTGTCCCTCCAAAAAGATGGAAAGAATTTCCGTAGTAGTCTGAATATACAGGAATAATCCTGACCTGCAAGTGTTTTCCATCACTGTTTTTTGGAAGATCGACAATATGCCAGCAAGGGCCGGGAGACTTCATGAATCTTAATGTGTCAGTATCATTTCCAAATTCATAGATTTTCTCTCCATCAAGCAATACCTCAGCCCGGGTATGGGTTGTCTTGAACAAAATGGATTGTTGATTCTGAAAAGAATCTGGAAGAATGACATCTTCAATTCGAATATTATCTTCGGATCGTTCGGTTGTCACAAGCTGGGTTGTATTGTCAAAAACTAAATATTCACGGGTCGTATTTTGATGAAAGATCCAACCTGAAAAGACAGTGCCAAACAGGATGAACAGGATTAAAGAAATCCATAATTTTTCTTAAATTTCATAACTTTTTCCTTTTATAGAATATCACTTCCATCCGGGATCTTGGAAATAATCGTTCGATTAGTCCTGAACAGAAAGATAAGTGAGACAATCAGTGACATGATCTCAGCAGTCAGGAAAGCCCACCATACTGCATGAAGCCCACCAAATTTTGCCAGTACATATGCAGCCGGAATCAGTACTACAAGCTGACGCATGATGGATACGATCATACTGAACACGGCCTTTCCAAGCGCCTGGAATACAGTACCGCAGATGATGCCGAACCATGCAAGTAAGTAATGGATACCGATGATACGAAGCGCAGGGACGCCGATCGTAAGCATATCAGCAGATGCGTTGAACATTCCAAGAAGTACCTGTGGAACTAATTCAAAGCAAAGGAATCCGAAGAGCATAATGCAAAATGCTGTTGCCATACTGAGTTTGATTGTCTTGACCATACGTTTTCTGTTCTGTGCACCGTAGTTGAATGCAATGATCGGAGTGATACCGTTATTCAAACCGAAGACAGGCATGAAGAAAAAGCTCTGCAGTTTGAAATACACTCCGAATACGGCAGTTGCAGTAGATGAAAATGTGATCAGGATACGGTTCATGGAGTATGTCATAACAGAACCAATCGACTGCATGATAATAGATGGAATACCGATTGCATAAATTGTTCTGATAATTCTTCCGTCCGGACGGAAACCACGGAACTGAAGCCTTACATCCGGGTTGAATTTATGATTACATGTAAATGAAACAAGTGCTCCGACACACTGTCCGATGACCGTAGCCACGGCAGCACCTGTAACCCCCATCTTCGGGAAACCAATCAGACCAAAGATCAGGATCGGGTCAAGGATGATATTCGTAATCGCACCACATAACTGGGAAGTCATACTGAAAATGGTTCTTCCTGTGGAAGTGAGCAGTCGTTCAAAGCAAATCTGTGCCAACAGTCCCATAGAGAAGATCATAACAGTGCTCAGATAATCAATTCCCATTTCCATGATCTCAACGTCTGCATTTCCAATCTGGCTTGCATAGAACGGTTTTACAACTGTAAATCCAAGGATAAGGAATACAATATAACTTATGATATAAAGAAAAGCTGCGTTAGATGCAATCTTATTTGCCTCGTCAGTTTTTTTTGCTCCGAGTGCTCTGGAAAGAAGTGCATTCATACCAACGCCGGTACCGGTTGCAACTGCAATGAGCAGCATCTGTAACGGGAAGGCAAGAGAAACTGCGGTAAGAGCATTTTCTGACAGTTTTGCTACAAAGATACTGTCTACAATATTATAAAGTGCCTGCACTAGCATGGAAACCATCATCGGTAAAGACATATTGAACAAGAGTCTGCCGATCGGCATGGTTCCCATTTTGTTTTCTGCTGCAGGGGCAGAAGCTGTTTTTTGGTTCATATATTCTCCTGTTATTACTAAAAATTCATTTAAAGTGCCAATTATTAATGATAGCATTATATGGTGTACGTTTCAATAGTTGAAGACTTGAAAATGTCTTAAAGGTCAGTTTGGCATTCTTGAATTATTGTGTTAATAGGTAACAACTTGACAGTTTGCGTACTGCATGATATTTTCTAAGTAGTAAGTAGTAAGTAGTAAGTAAAAATAAAAATGGCGATCAGGAAATAAGAGGAAAGAGAGAAAGACAGGTATGAAAGATCTTACATTATCTCAGCAATATGCATTACTTGCGTTGGACGGACAGGAGAGTATTCATCCAAGCGTGGCAAAAAGTGCTGTATTGAGAGCTGTTTCGGCTGCGCGGGTGTTGGAGACAGAATTAGGAAAAGCAGATGCGGATTCATTTTCAGAATTTTCTGCAGAACTGCAGAAAGCGGTACAGATGGCAAAAACATTAAAGAAAAAAGAGGAGACTCAGATTGAGAAAGAAGTGGCTGCTGTTTTGGAAGCAGAAGAACTTCTAAAGGAAGTACCGGATATTTTGGGCTGTGATATGAATTATGATACATCAGGTGTTGAACTAAAGGCATACCTTAGTGATGAGGCAAGTTATATCAGAATAAAAGAAGGACTTCGTGCAGAGATTCTAGAGGATGGTCCAATTAGTCTGGAAGATGCGGTTCTCTTATGGCTTCTCCGTGAAAGTGGCTGTATCCATGACTTATTTTCTGTATCAGAGCAGAACCGTGTAGAAGAGCGTATGACAGAAGCTGCCGTTCAGGATGAGAAGTACCGTGCATTATGGGAAGCAGAATTTCATAATGTTTTTGAAGGATTTATGAATCGGTTTGTGAAGACTAAGAGCAAACTGCTTAAGAATCCATATTTAGAGGGTGTTAATCTTGTATTCCCGTATCTTGACAGAAGAAAATCTGTATTTATTGATATGGTTATTTTTGGAACTAACGTGGCGGACAGAAGAGCTGCGGCTGTAGAATATCTGAAGAAAAAAGGCTTTGCGGTAGAGGAGATCAGAGTAGGCAGTGAGACTTTACTAAAAATAGGCAATATATATTACCGTATCTTCCCAATGACGAAAACAGCATATAAAGTACCGATTCAGGGAGTCAACCTGGTACCGGCATACTGGCAGTAGGAAGAAAGTACTGAAATACTAATTATGTGGACAATAGAAAAGGTGAGCAGATGTCAAGACAGAGAAGCATGGAAGTAATAGAGCAGGCAGAATATGTGACAATCGGAGAGCTTGTGCGGCTTACGGCAGTGCGTTACAGTACTTTGAAATTTTATACAGAGGAAGGAATGCTGCCGTTCGAGCAGGCAGAAGAGAATCTGACCAGAAGATACCGCAGAGTTGAGAGCTTAGAAAGGATTGCGCAGATTCGTCGGTTAAGAGAACAGAAGAAGACGATTCCGGAGATTAAAGAGATTCTGGGATGTGGTGAACTGTAAAATATGAATATTATCTAGAAAAAATACGAATCTCCAGAAGAAGTTCAAGTATAAAAATACTGATTTCTACTGGAGATTCGTATTTTAAGAATATGTGTTAATATTGAAAAATTATGCATCCAGTATGCTTCCTGCAACTTCTGGAAGAATTTCACTGACTGCTCCATGGTAAGCTGCGGTTGCTTTTTCATCCAGATAATGCGGTTCCTTGTGGATTACGATCAAATCTTTACCTGTGAAATGCGGAAGCATATCTTTGCACAGACTGGAATTCAGGTTCATTCCGAGAACGAGAATCGTATCAGCTTTAGCAACTTCTTCCACAGCATGGCTAATGACAGTATTACTGAGCATTTCACCATGTAAATAAACTCCAGGATGAATCACAGTTGATTTACACACATCACAAAGAGGAACTTTATCACTGTTTTTGATATATTCAATCGGGAAAATCTTTCCGCAACGTGGACACGCATTATTTTTATAAATATTTCCATACATATTGATCACATTTTTACAGCCGGCTTTCTGAGGCATATTATAGATGCCTTTTGTAATGATTGTCTTTAAATATCCTGCCTCTTCTAATCTTGCAAGTGCTTCATTTCCCTTTCCTGCCTCCAGATGTTTGGAAAGAATTTCATTTCTATAATATTCATAGAATAATTCTGCATGTGTGTTAAACATACGGGCACTGAATAATTCTTCCGGAGAGTAGCCATACTTTTCTTCAATCCGATAGGATTCGTCGCTGTCTCGATGATATGCGACATTTTGCTCTCTCATAAATTCCATTCCGGCGAGACAAACAAGATATTTAGATGTTCTAATTGTTTCTTCAAGATAGTTTAAATTCATAATCATCCCTGCCTTTACAAAATGTTGCTGTTGACGAGTTACTATAATGCTAGTATAGCATAAATAAAAAGAATTGTCTGAAAATTCAAATAAAAACAGGATAAAATTTAAAGAAAAACTGGACAAAATAAAATTTACAGTTGACAATAGCGAGAAAATAAGCTATATTAAAAATATAATAATAGTAATTATTATTAAAATAAAAAGGAGGTTATCACATGGAGAAAAAAGCACTTTATAATTTGTCTTATGGAGTATTTATGTTATCCACACGTTCCGGTGAGAAAGTAAATGGCTGTATTACCAATACATGTATGCAGGTAGCAAATGACCCAGTTCGAATTGCGATCTCTGTTTTGAACAGTAATTATACCTGTGATCTGATCAAAGAAAGCGGAATTTTTGCACTGAGTCTGTTGGATGTAGAATGTTCCTTTGAGACAATTAAGCATTTCGGATTCCAGTCAGGAAGAGATGTGGATAAGATGAAAGATCTTACGTTACCGGTAGATCAGAATAATATTCCGTATATGGGATATCAGGCATGCGCCGTGATCAGTGGTAAGGTTCTGGAACAGCAGGATCTCGGTACACATACTCTGTTCATTGCAGAAGTAACAGATGCAAAACTGCTGAATGAGAATGCACCGCTTACTTACGCCGATTATCAGAATCGCGTAAAACCAAAGAAGAAAGAGATACCTCAGGATAAGAAGATCGTTGGATGGAGATGTAAGATCTGTAATTATGTATATGAAGGCAGTGAACTTCCGGCAGATTATATCTGTCCAATTTGCGGACATGATGTCAGCGATTTTGAACCGATTTTTGAAAATTAGTGGTAATGATTCATTGATCTTGTTGTGTAGTGAATGGATGCAAGGTCAGGAATAATTATAAAAATGAAGATGAAAAGAAAAGGAGATATGAAATTATGAAAAAATATGTATGCGATTTATGTGGATGGGAATATGATGAAGAGCAGGGATACCCGGAAGGCGGTATCGCACCTGGAACAAAATGGGAAGATGTACCGGAAGATTTTGAATGTCCTCTGTGTTCTGCTGGAAAGGATCAGTTCTCTGAGGAGTAAATAGAACAGTTACGAAAATTTATTTTAAATAATGAAAACAGGTGGTAGAATAGACAGAGAACTATTTTATCACCTGTTTTACGTTACGAAAGAGAGGAAGAGAAACATGTATCAGGCAGCAAATGACAGATATGAGAAAATGGCTTATGTACGTTGTGGAAAGAGCGGATTAAAGCTCCCGGCAATTTCACTTGGATTGTGGCACAACTTTGGAGATACCGGTGTTTACGAAAATATGAAAGAAATCCTTTTCACAGCGTTTGATAATGGAATCGTACACTTTGATCTGGCAAATAATTACGGACCTGCTTATGGAAGTGCGGAGAAGAATTTTGGTAAGATTCTGAAAGAAGAACTTGGCGTGTACAGAGATGAGCTTCTGATCAGCACAAAGGCCGGTTTTGATATGTGGGAAGGCCCTTATGGAAACTGGGGAAGCAGAAAATATCTTCTTTCCAGTCTGGATCAGAGCCTGAAGCGTATGGGGCTGGATTATGTAGATATCTTCTACCATCACCGGATGGATCCGGAGACTCCGTTGGAAGAGACGATGGGAGCACTTGCAAGTGCAGTGCAGTCAGGAAAAGCACTTTATGTGGGACTTTCAAATTATGATGGTCCAACATTGGAAAAGGCAGAAGCAATCTTAAGAGATTTGAAGTGTCCATTTGTGATCAATCAGAACAGATATTCTATCTTTGACAGAACAATTGAGAAAAATGGATTGAAAGACACCGCGAAGAAGCTGGAGAAGGGAATTATTGCATTCAGTCCGCTGGCGCAGGGACTTCTTACCGACCGTTATCTGAAAGGAATCCCGGAAGACAGCAGAATTATGACGGACGGACGTTTCCTGAAGAAATCTGCTCTGACAGAAGAAAAACTTGTGAAAATCAGAGAACTGAACGGACTGGCAGCCGGAAGAGGTCAGACATTGGCAGAGATGGCATTGAGTTGGATTTTGAAGGATGGTATTGTAACAAGCGTTCTTGTAGGCGCATCAAAACCGGAACAGGTATTGGATAATATCAAGGCAATACAGAATACAGAATTTACAGAAGAAGAACTCCGCAAGATTGATGAGCTGTCGCTCGTTTAAGCTAGTTGTCACAGTTAATCTGTGTTATACTGGTTAAAAATGAAAAGTTGAAAAAGGAGAATTTACCATGGATAGAATTGCAAGCTTTACAATCAACCACCTGGATCTGATGCCGGGATTGTATGTCTCAAGAAGAGACGCAAAAGGAGATTGTGTCACAACAACATTTGATCTGAGAATCACAGCACCGAACAGAGAGCCGGTTGTGGATACTCCGGCACTTCATACGATTGAGCATCTGGCGGCAACTTATCTTCGTAACAGTGAGAAGAAGGATGACGTGATCTACTTTGGACCAATGGGCTGCAGAACAGGATGTTATCTTGTAATGTTCGGTAATCTGGATTCAGAGGATGTTCTTGATCTGGTTCTTGAGATGTGTGATTTCATTATCGGATTTGAAGGAGAGATTCCTGGAGCAGCACCGGAGCAGTGTGGCAACTATCAGGAGCAGAACCTTGATATGGCGAAGTATTATATTAAGAAATACAAAGATGCATTGGTGAATGACCGTCATCTTGTATATCCGGAATAATGAAAAGTGGGAATTGTCTGACGAGTTGTTTTCAGATAATTCCCACTTCGATTATACAGATCTGATTTTTAACATAATATAGCATGTCACTGAGAGGAATTGCAAAAATGCAAATTTAGTTCTTAAGCAATTCCGCATTCTTATGAATTGTCTCATTAACAATATTCTCTACATAACTTCCGATATGTTTTTTGACATCCTTATCCAGTTCATTTGGATAGATCGGAGTACCGTATTCGAGAACAACATGTGTTTTCTTGATCTTTGGAAAATGATTTTCGAAAATTTCAGCAGTATTATTCATAGAAATCGGTACGATCGGACAGCCGGTCTTTGTGGCAATCTTGAAAGCACCTTCTTTGAAAGGAAGAAGACTTAATTCTTCACCTTTATTTCTTGTACCTTCAGGGAAGATACAGATAGAGATACCGTTCTTTACATAATCGATTGCCTGCAGGATTGTCTTTAAACCTTCCTTCGGATTCTCACGATCAAGGAAAAGACAATAGACAAAACGCATCCAGGTAGAAAGAAGCGGAACTTTTTCCATCTCTTTCTTTGCCACATAACCTGTAAGATTCCTGCATCTACTGTAAGTGAGCAGAATGTCAAAGAAGCTGCGGTGGTTTCCGATAAAGAGAACAGGTTCATCCGGTACATTCTCTTCACCAATCACGGTAACTTTCACACCGGTCATTTTCAAAATCACTTTAAATCCCCACTGGACAATACGCAGAGAACTGATGTCACGCGCATGTGGGTTGAATTTACCGATCAGCCATTCCACAAAGAAAACAGGAATAGAAAGAATCAGGTAAAGAATTAGAAAAATTGCAACAAAAATAAATCGAAACATATAATATCCTTTCTTTATCTTAAGAATAATAGAGTCGCCATAATATAAAATAACTACTGGCGCATGTAGCTTTATTATACCGTAGCAGCATAAAAAATACAACTGATGCATAGATTGAAGGGAAATAAAAAAACCGGATGGCGTTACTGTTTACAGTATCTGGAATATTGTAATGAAAAATAAAAAACAAAAGGGCATTTTAGCTGTGTTTCTATTGTGTGTCTGTTTTTTTATAAGCGGATGTATTACCAGGATTGAGAAAGAGCAAAAACGAAAAGATCTGGAATATATTCTGATCGACCAGGAGCATCTTCCGGAGGAAATGACAGAAGTGCTCGGTCAGTTAAAAAAGAAAGCATTTCATTTTGTTTATTCGGATCAGGGAAAGACGTATCTTGCAGAAGGATATGGTGCATGTCCGACAACAGGATATACTATTGAGGTGAAGAAACTTTATGAAACGGAGCATGCAGTTTGTTTGAATACAAGTCTGATGGGACCGGCAACTGGTGAAGAGACGAAAGAAATCACGACATTTCCATACATAGTCGTGGAAATCAGTGAAACAGAAAAAGAGGTTATGTTTGATTGAGGAGGAGCAGGATGGAAATTGTGAAGAGAGCGATACGCCTGATGCATGAAGGAAAATGTATTTACGATCAGTTTCAGCTGGACGAAGACTATAACGTTCCGGATGCAAAGGAGGATGTGGGAAATGTAATTGAAGGGACAGTCTGTGTGAAGACGGAAGATATGAAGCTTGTAGAGAATTATCTGAAAATCAGTGGAAAAGCTCTATTTAAGATTTTGTACATGACAGCTTCTCTGGATCCGCAACCGGCAGTTTTAGAAGGAAAGCTTCCATTTGAAGAAATGGTATATGTAGAACAACCGGGAGAGGAAGAATATTTCCTGAAAAATCTCAGAACAGAGTTCAGTGTATCAATGGTGCATTCCAGAAAGCTGAGCCTGCATCTACTGACAGAACTTGAAATTGGAAGGACTCAGATGATAAGTGAAGAAGTTACGGAAGATGTGGAAAGTGAACATGCTGTTTATAAAAAAATGAAAAAGTTTCGTCTGCTTGGATTGTCAGACACAAAAAAAGACACTTATAGAATAAAAGAAGAGATTACATTACCGGGAACGAAGGAGAGTATCAGCCAGATTCTGTTGTCCGAAGTGAGCGGCAGAAAGTTAGAACTGCGACCGGGGACAGATGAGGTGACAGTCAGAGGAGAACTACAGGTGTTCTGTCTCTATCTGTCAGAAGAATCGAAGGCAGACTGGGTCAGTCAGGTGATTCCATATGAAGGAAAACTTCTTTGCAATGGCCTGACAGAAGGAATGTTTTATTCTGTGGAACATACTCTGGAGGATACACTGGTTGATATCCGTATGGATGAGGACGGTGAGATGCGGATCCTTGGGATTGAAGGGACATTACTGCTGCGGATGAACTTTTACGAAGAGCAGGAGATGGAGTTGTTAGAAGATATTTACTCTTTGCAAGAGCAGTGTATTCCGGAGAAACAAGAGACGGTTTTTGAAGAGCTTTTAATGCAGAACCAATCCAGATATAAACTAACGGAACGGCTTTCACTTCCAGAATTAAAAGATGATGTACTTCAAGTACTCTGCAGCAGAGGGGAAATCCAGATAGAGCATACGGAGTATAGAGAAGAAGGAATCCAAATAGAAGGAATCCTGCATCTTAACTTTCTTTACCTGCGAGGGGATGATGCAAGACCATATGGAAGCTGGCAGGGGATGATACCATTCCAACATCTGATCGAATGTTCCGATCTTCCGGAAAATGTACGGTGTACGATGAGTCATCATGTGGATCAGATCCAGGTGTCTATGGCGGGCAGTGAGGCTGTAGAAGTGAGAGCAATTCTTGCATTTGATGCATTCTTACGGCGGGAGGTAGAACTTCAGACAATCGTGTCTGTCATGGAGAAACCGCTGGATCTTGAACAGATGGATAAGAGGCCGGGAATCGTTGGTCATATTGTGCAGGAGAAAGAAGATCTCTGGGAGTTGGCGAAACAGTATATGACTACAGTTGAGGGGATTATGAATGTAAACGAATTGGAAAATGAAAATGTGAAAATAGGGGATAAATTGTTGATTTTTAAAGAAAATATGAGTATACTGTAAGTACTATGTATACAAGATACATTTGTGTAAATTTTCACATCTGGTTCTTTAGAAAACAGCGATGGAGGTACACAGGATGAATCAAATTGAATTAAAAGCACTTGCCAAGATTAATTTAGGCCTGGATGTGCTTGGAAGACGCGAGAATGGATACCATGATGTCAGAATGGTCATGCAGTCTATCTATCTGTATGATGAAGTGAAGATTGCGAAGAAGAAAGAACCTGGAATTACACTGACAACAAATCTGAAGTTTCTTCCAACCGGGGATGGCAATATCGCTTATAAAGCAGCGCAGCTTCTGATGGATGAATTTGATCTGAAAGAAGGGGTTCAGATCACGCTGAATAAGCACATTCCGGTAGCTGCCGGTCTTGCAGGAGGAAGCTCGAATGCAGCTGCGGTTCTGTTTGGAATGAACCGGCTCTTCGGACTGCGTCTGACCCAGCAGGAGTTGATGGATCGAGGCGTGAAGCTTGGAGCAGATGTTCCTTACTGTATCATGAGAGGAACCGTTCTTGCAGAAGGGATAGGAGAAGAATTAAGTGTCCTTCCTGCCATGCCGAAATGTACGGTACTGATCGCCAAGCCTCCGATCAGTGTTTCGACGAAGATGGTGTATGAAGCACTGGACTCCAAAGAGATTGTCGAGCATCCGGATATTGACGGGATCCTGGAAGGACTTCGGAAGGGAGATCTTCACAAGGTCGCAGATTCTATGGGGAATGTGTTAGAGGATGTGACAATACCGATGCATCCGGTGATCGCGGATATCAAGCAGGTGATGCAGGATTGCGGAGCAATCGGGGCAATGATGAGCGGAAGTGGACCGACTGTGTTTGGTCTGTTTGAAAACCGGGCATCAGCAAGAGAAGCACAGAGGATGATTCGGAACAAAGGTCTGACAAGACAGGCATATGTGACGAATATACACAACGTTAGGAGGAAGTAAAGATGGGAACTGATTTTGAAGTAACAATGAATGAATATCTGCCTCTGAGAGATGTGGTATTTAATACATTGAGACAGGCGATCCTGCGCGGAGAATTGAAACCGGGAGAGCGTCTGATGGAGATTCAGCTGGCGAATAAACTCGGAGTGAGCAGAACCCCGATCCGTGAAGCAATCCGTAAACTTGAACTGGAAGGTCTTGTCCTTATGATTCCGAGAAAAGGTGCGGAAGTTGCAGAGATCACAGAGAAGAATCTAAGAGATGTCCTGGAAGTGCGCTGTGCATTAGAAGAGCTTGCAGTACAGCTTGCATGTGACAGAATGGATGAAGAAGGAGTGCGCGAGCTTCGTGCAGCAGCGGAGACGTTTGAGTCTATTCTCAACAGTGATGATATTACACAGATCGCACAGGCAGACGTTGCATTTCATGATATTATCTACGCTGCAACAGATAACCGCAGACTGATCCAGCTTCTGAATAATCTGCGCGAACAGATGTACAGATACAGAATTGAATATCTGAAGAAGAAAGAATGCTACCCACAGCTGTTGAATGAGCATCAGACAATTATTGATGCGATTGCCGGACATGATAAAGAGCTGGCTACAAAGTTTACAAGCCAGCATATTAAGAACCAGGCAGAAACGGTTGTTGGCACTATCCGTGAGAAAGAAGAAAATGCTTAAAAAATAAAGAATGTGCCTCGGCACATTCTTTATTCTATATGTATGGAATTCATTTTTGTGGAAAGACTCCATGTATGAACAAAATTAATTTATCATGTTACTGTTCACTCCCGTGTCAATCACTCCGCTGATTGACACGGAGGATGCATGTTTTGGCTTGAATGCATCTCGCCCCATCGCCAAAGGCGATTTAAAATGGCGAGATGCGTTGCTGGTCGCACATCGTGTGAACAGTAACTTTATCATAGATGGAGGATGATATTATGAAGAAACGGTTTGCATTGCTCAGAAGAAAGCTGAAGTCTGTCCGAGAAGAAAAACTGCCGGGAAGAGCAGTGATTTTTTCAGTGGCAGCGGGGCTTCTGATCGCTGCTTTCTTCACAGGAATGATATATACAAAACAGGAATTATATGCACAGGAAGAAACGCAGAAGCATCTGGCGCAGGAAGTGTTTCGCTTTCATGTGTTAGCGAATAGTGACAGCGAAAAGGACCAGAATCTGAAATTGCAGGTAAGAGATGCAGTATTGGATTATATGAAAGAAGAATTGTCAGAAGAACCGGAAGAGAAACAGTGTCTTAAGCAGACTGTGCAGTGGGCACGTACACATACAGATGAGATCCGTGCAATCGGAGAAAAGACAGTTGCGGCGGCAGGAGAAGATCAGAGTGTGAATGTGGCTGTAACAACCTGTTACTTTCCTGACAGGACTTACGGTGATGTGACATTTCCTGCGGGAAATTATCAGGCACTGCGGGTAGAACTGGGAAGTGCAGAGGGACATAACTGGTGGTGCGTGCTTTATCCGAATCTCTGCTTTCTGGATACAACGAATGCGGTGGTTCCTGACAAAGGAAAGAAACAATTAAAACAGGTACTGACGGAAGAAGAATATTCCAAAGTGACAGCGAATACAAAGTTTAAGATTGGCTGGTATTTTTGGAAATAAGAAATAAAAGAGGTTAAGAAAATGTATGAATTTGACAGCAGAGTACGTTACAGCGAGGTAGATCATCACGGTACGATGACAGTTCCGGCGTTGATCAATTATTTTCAGGACTGCAGTACCTTCCAGTCGGAGGATCTTGGAATTGGTACAACGGTTCTGAAGGAAGAGAAAAGAGCGTGGCTTTTATCTTACTGGCAGGTGATCCTGAATCGGAAACCGGAGCTTGGTGAGAAGATCACAATCGGAACATTTGCAACAGAATTCAAGGGATTGTTTGGAAACAGAAACTTTTATATGAAAGATGCAGATGGAAAATATCTCGCCTGTGCGAATTCAGTCTGGGCATTTATTGATACAGAGACAGGAAGACCAACCAGGCCGCAGCCAAAGGATGTTCAGTTGTATGGAGTAGAAGAACCACTTGATATACCATATGAGGGAAGAAAAATCCGACTTCCGGAAGAGACAGATGATCTGGAAGCATTTCCGGTCAGAAAGTATCATATTGACACAAATGAGCATGTGAACAACTGTCAGTATGTGCAGATGGCATTGGAATTTCTTCCAGATGATCTTCAGATTGCACAGTTGCGTGTAGAGTATAAAAAGGCAGCTGTACTGGGGGATATGATCTACCCGAAGCTGAGTAAAGAAGCAGACAGAATCGTTGTGGAACTCTGTGACGAACAGGCAAAACCATATGCAGTTCTGGAATTTAAAGAAGAAATATAAAAGAAGAGATAGAATAGAAAAACTCCCGGATGTTCCTACAGAAATTTCTGTGAACATTCGGGAGTTTTTTGTTGCGAACAAGTAACGTTCGCAGGTGATATTTACTTATCAAGACTTGCCAGGACATCTTCCAGAACATCCTCAACAGAAGCAGTTACTTCATCCGCATAGTAGGATACACCAGGTGCACTGTTTGACATTGCGTAGCTGTGACCGACCAGTTCAAGCATTTCCAGATCATTATACTGATCTCCGAATGCCATACATTCTTCCGGCTTTACATGGAATAATTTCATCAGGTTAGAAAGAGCAGCACCTTTATTTGTTCCCGGAGCAATGAAGTCAATCCAGATATTTCCGGAAGTAACAACCTTAATCTCTGCACCGAACATTTCCTGTAAGTGTTCTAAATATTGCATGATTACTTTTGTGTCATCAATCATATTACAGATTGCAATCTTGAGAAATGGACCTTCGATTTTGCTTAGGTCGTCTACAATTTTTGTTGTGTTCTGCATGACATTTACAATATGATTTACAAAAGCTTCATGATTATTTTCAATCAGACAAGCATCTTCTCTAGAGATGAGAATATCAAAATTCGGTGATTTTTTCACTTCATCTATAATGCGGCAGGCAAGGTCATCTGCAATTATTCCGCGAGAGATTACCTTTCCCTGATGAATACAGATGGAACCATTTTCTCCAATATAGGAAATCTCGTCCTTAATCTCAGAAAACAGTCTACGCTCATTATCATACTGGCGTCCGCTTGCAGCAACAAAGTGAACCCCTTTCTGTGTCAGTTCATGAATCAGCTCTATGGCACGAGGAGTCAGTTTCTGTGCTCCGTTATGAAGAAGCGTACCATCAAGGTCGCTTGCGATTAATTTGATCATATGTAAAATCCTCCCGATTTTTCAAACTCTGTTTACGCAAAAAAGTTTAACATCATCTTTCGAAAGAATCAAGAAAGTTATTTCGCAATCACTTCTTCTGCACGTTTCAGTGCGGCACTGATATTCGGCTGGAAGTTCTCTTTTCCAACCAGCTCTGTGAATCCGGCTTTCTCCATAACTTTCATTGGCTGTTCGTTGACGTGGGAGAAGACAACCGTAATTCCCTTTGACTCACAGACTTCTACCAGATCAACCAAAGCATTCATAGCAGTACTGTCCAGTGCAGGAACGCTTCGCATACGAAGAACGAGGCAGGTAGTAAAATCTTTTACGACAATGTGTTCAATCGCACTTGCTGCTCCGAAGAACAGAGGTCCTGAGATTTCGTAGACACGGATCTGAAGTGGAAGTTTCTGAAGGTGTTCATCGACATCCGGGGTATCATCATCCACATAAGTCCAGCTGTTGACATGTGTTTCTTCGCTCATACGCTTGATAAAGAGCAGGCAGGCAAGAACCATGCCAATCTCGATTGCTACGACCAGGTCGAAGAGTACTGTCAGGATAAAGGAAGCAAAAAGTACAATGATATCACTCTTTGGAGCAGTCTTGACCAGTTTTACAAAGGTACGCCACTGGCACATATTATATGCAACGATAAACAGGATTGCTGCGATTGTTGGCATTGGAATCATTCCGGCATATGGCATCAGTACGACAAGTACAATGACCAGTGTAATGGAATGAACGATTCCGGCAATCGGAGTACGTCCGCCGTTTTTAATATTTGCAGCAGTTCTTGCAATAGCTCCTGTCGCAGGGATTCCACCGAAAAGGGCAGAAGCAATGTTGCCGGCTCCCTGGGCTACAAGTTCCATGTCGGAACGGTGTTTACCGTTGATCATTCCGTCTGCGACAACACAGGAAAGCAGAGATTCAATCGCTGCGAGAACAGCAATTGTAAATGCGTTCGGAAGTGCATTTTGAACAACTTCAAATGATACAGCCGGAAGATGGAAGGATGGGAGAGAGTTGCTGATCGTATAAAGATTTCCAATTGTAGAAACTTTTAACGGCAGGAACTGAACCATCAGGATTCCAATGATAACTGCGATCAAAGATCCAGGAATTCTTTTGAAGATGTATGGAGCAATGATCAGAACAGCAAGACTTACTGCACCGACAATCAGTGCATCAATATTAATTGTAGAGAAGTTTTCAACAACAGCACGGAATTTCTCTGCTGTCTCGATCGGTTTTACCCCCTCCGGGTAGGTAAGTCCGAAGAAATCTTTCAGCTGTCCGATTACAATTGTAACAGCAATTCCGGAAGTGAATCCGGTTGTGATCGTAAATGGGATGAATTTGATCAGACTTCCGAAATGGCACAGTCCCATCAGAACCAGAAAGATACCGGCGAGGATTGTTGCAATGACAAGTCCATCCATTCCGTCTTTGGCAACAATGCCGGCGACGATTGTTGCGAATGCAGCCGTTGGTCCGGCAATCTGTACACTGCTTCCGCCAAGTGCAGAGATGACAAATCCGGCAACGATCGCAGTGAAGATACCAGCCTCCGGGCCTACACCGGATGCAAGTGCCAGTGCAATTGACAGCGGCAATGCAATAATTGCTACAATGATTCCGGCAGTTACGTCTTTGATGAACTGAGAACGATTGTAGCTCTTTAATGATGTAAGTAACATCGGCTTCAATGAATTCATTTGATAGATCAATCCTTTCTTTTGTGATAACTATAAAACATAACCTTTCAAGTATAGCATAGAAAAAGGGACACTGAGAAGAGGAAACCGTGTATGTTTTTAAAGACATAATGAGGAATGTTAAGAGAAAAAAGCTTGTATCTGATTTATAAAGGTAATATAATAGGAATAACTTGTAAAGCATGTCTTATATAATAAAAATATGTTTTACGGTAGCAAATTTGTGAATAGATCTGATAACAAAAGGGGTATCACAAGAAAGAAAAGGAAGATTATTATGGGAAAATATTTTGGAACAGATGGTTTCCGTGGTGAGGCGAATGTAGTTCTTACAGTAGAGCATGCATTTAAAGTAGGACGTTATCTTGGATGGTATTTCGGACAGGACCACAAGGCCAGAATCGTAATCGGAAAAGACACAAGAAGAAGCAGTTATATGTTTGAGTATGCACTTGCAGCAGGACTGACAGCATCAGGAGCTGACGCTTACCTTCTTCATGTGACAACAACACCAAGTGTTTCATATGTAGTAAGAACAGAAGATTTTGACTGTGGACTTATGATTTCAGCGAGCCACAATCCATACTATGATAATGGTATCAAAGTGATCAACAGCGAAGGTCATAAGATGGAGGCTGAGGTTGAGGCAAAGATCGAGGCTTATATCGATGGGGAGATTGATGAGATCCCGCTGGCAACAAAAGAGAGCATTGGCCGCACAGTTGACTATGCAGCAGGAAGAAACCGTTATATCGGTCATCTGATTTCTCTTGCAACACGTTCCTTCAAGGATATGAGAGTTGGACTTGACTGTGCGAATGGTAGTGCGTCAAGCGTTGCAAAGAGTGTATTCGATGCACTTGGAGCAAAGACTTATGTAATCAACAATGAGCCAAATGGTGTGAATATTAATACAAACTGTGGTTCTACACATATCGAAGTTCTGCAGGAGTATGTAAAAGAGAAACATCTGGATATCGGATTTGCTTATGACGGAGATGCTGACAGATGTATCGCAGTTGATGAGAATGGAAATGTTGTAGATGGAGACCGCATTATGTATGTATGTGGTAAATATCTCATGGAGCAGGGAAAACTGAAAGACAATACAGTTGTTACAACAATTATGTCTAACCTGGGACTTTATAAAGCATGCGATAAGATTGGTATGAAGTATGAGCAGACAGCAGTTGGTGACAAGTACGTTTATGAGAATATGCTTAAGAATGGATATGTTCTTGGTGGAGAGCAGTCCGGACACATTATCTTCAGCAAGCATGCACGTACAGGTGACGGTATCCTGACATCTCTTATGGTTATGGAAGCGATCATTGAGAAGAAGCAGACACTTGGAACACTTGCAGATGAAGTGAAGATCTTCCCACAGCTTCTGAAGAATGTTCGTGTAAAGGATAAGAAGACAGCACTGGATAACGCAGCAGTTCAGGCGGCAGTAGAGAAAACAGCTGAAGAACTCGGAACAGACGGACGTATCCTTGTTCGCGAGAGTGGAACAGAGCCGGTAATCCGTGTTATGGTAGAAGCAGCTTCTGACGAGATCTGTGAGAAGTATGTAGACAGCGTAGTGAAAGTGATCGAAAGCGAAGGTCTTTGCGAGTAAGTTTAAAATGAAATAAAGTTGTCGAATGACAGTTAAAAAGAACATTTATATGCAAAAGGCAGTGGAAGAGATGGACCACTGCCTTTTTGCACGCTAGATTATTTTAATTTTTCCTTTTCAGCTATTGCGTTTCTTAATTTGTCATTGGAAATTTCGTTTATGTATTTTTCGTAGTTGATTTTCATAATGGTTATAGTCTCCTTCTTTCTTATGCGCTTAACTGTAGATCCAGGTAGTTATCTTTTGATTTTTTATTAGATAATGCAGAACAATATTTGTGGTAATATTGTTCAACACATTCTCTTGAGAATGTGCATGGAATCATTTCGGTTAAAAACTGAAGCTTACCTTTATGTAGTAGTGGAACATTTTCGTAAGCTTCTGGTCCAACCGGTGATCCATCCGGGTTTGTCCGGAATAAAGTGAGATAAGACTCAATGGATTTAAGCTCATTGGTCAATCCGGCTTTTGTAAGCCCGACAAACTCTTCAAAAAACGGATATTCAGTTTTACTTACAAATACACTCCTTACAGCCATGATGATTCATCTGTTTACCTTTCTATAAAGATTATTAAAAGTTTTAAGATACCGGAGAGATTGTGATTACTGCTCACTCCCATGTCAATTATTCCAATGACTGCACGGGGGGGGGGAAAAAATCTGCCGGTATCAGAGTCAGGGGCGTTGCCCCGACAGCATTTTATGAATATAGAATAACTGATTTTAGATAGTAATATGTCCCGTAGGCTTCTTGACAACACAAGTGATTAAAAAGGTTGTGCTAAGTTGTTGCAAGTGTATTTTTAACAGTAACATTTGAATATATATTGCGTAGACCTTAAAAAGTTATTGATATACATTTCTATTCCCTTACGGTATAATGAAAATAGTTTAAACTATAGTTCATAAAGGAGACGGAAAAATGGCATTACGGACAGATATGTGGTTAGACGCAGTAGATGACTATGCAAAAGCATATGACAAGGGAGTGGATGCAGAACTCGAGAATATGAAAACGGGTGCATCACTGGAGAGCTGGACAGGCAAAATGCAGGAATTAAAGGAAGCGTGCATCTGTATGCCAAGACATTTTCTTATGTGCTGGCTGGCGGCAAGAAGTCTTGGGAAAGATTTGTTCTCAGACGAGACTTACACGAGAGAATTTGAAGAATTTATCTGTAAGGTAAAGCCATTGAACAGTGGGGAAGCAGAAAGGGAGGTTTCCTTTGAGGCAATCACACAGAACAGTGACCTGGAATTAAGTGAAGACGAGCGGGATCGTTACATTATTGTTCTGGCACATCTGGCAGCAGAAAATGAGAATGATATCCTCACTCCGTGGCGAGATCTTTTCAGAAAAGCCTTTTTGTTATCAGAAGAAGAAAAAAAGAACCTGGAAAAAGGAGAGGGATTCATCCTGAAAAAAGAAGAAGGACTCAAGATTGCACATGCACTACGCATGACTTATTCAGAGACAAACTTCTTCCTGGTCAGAGCATTGGAGAATGATGGATTTGAGTTTACAAAGGCGGATGATATTCTTCATGTGTACTGTCTACTGCGAGGACAGAGTCTTGGCGACTATACAAGGCTGAAAAAACAGTATGAAGAGAATACGGCAGAGATTAAGAAGCAGTCTATGCAGGAGAAACCGGAGAACTTTACGGTATATATGATGCCGGAAGATGAGGAAGTAATGGGAGAGTGTAAGGATAGTCCATCCCTGACGAAGAAAATCAAACAGTGGATGCAGGAGAATGGCGAAGAGGATCAGGCAGTTGATACTGCTTTTATGAAATGGCTGGTATCACAGGCTCCGTACCTTGACCTTCCAGGTAAGACTGCATGCAGTTTATATAGAAAACTGGCAGCATATGTCTACGCAAAATCAGATACAGGGAAGAAATATATAAAAAGAGATGAGACAGAGTTCTATGATCCGTTCAGCACAGAGGAGCTTGCTGGTGCATCAGAAGAACTGAGCAAAATCTGTAGCATGACAAGTTCTTATTCTATGGAAGAGGCAGATTACGACAAGTTTGTGAAGAAGCTTTTGGATAAAATGAATGAGATGACAGAGAAGGTGTACAGAAAGCACAAAGACCGTCTGGTACGTTACCTCTATGTAGATGAAAAGGGCAAGATCAAGAGTAAGGTGATCGCAGACAGAATTCCAGAGCTTTTAAAAGGAAAGATTCAGGTAGAAAAAGCGGACATGCTGTTTATGGTATGGCTCGTATGCATCATGTTTTGGGAAAATACAGAAGAAGGAACGCTCAGTCAGAAGATCTGGGGATATATTGACAGCGCAGATGCTGTATTGGAGGAAGCGCATTTGCCGCAGTTCTATGCTCCGCATATTCTGGAAAGAACCTTTATTCTGAGTTTCTGTCTGATTGGTCTGGAAAGTGACAATGATGAAATCATGTATGGTGGACTGACTCCAATTCAGATTTATGAGGCATTAAGCCGTATCGGGTAACTGGAAGAAGAAATAAAAGGAAGAGAGTAGAACATGCAGAGAGAACAGTTGAAAAGCGGTACATATGTCCGTTTTCCGGGCGGTGAATGTTATCAGGTGAATGAACTCATAGGTGCAGGTGGTTCCAGTCTGTTGTATTCGGCGAATAAAATGATCTTCCATAAGGAAAAGTATGTGTTGGAGACGCACATGCATTATGCATTGAAAGAATGTTTTCCTTACTCAGAGCAGTACGAGTTTATCCGCTTGAAATCAGGAGAAATCGTACCGAAAAATGAATTAAAAGATGCGGAATTTTACCTGCGATATGTTTCGTGGATGCAGACGCATGAAGGACAGATCACTTCAGAGATTTATTCCAAAGAAGCAGTTCGTATGATTCCGATGCAGAAGCTGGCAAATGTAGTGGAAATTTCTGTAGATGAGGGCAAGACTTTTCATTCTGTGAAAAACACGTTTACTGCAATGACCTCATTGGAGCAGAAAGGAGAATCAGCTTATATCTGGAAGAACAAGATGAATCGGCCGCCGGTAGCTGTATTCCGGGCAATCAGGGAAACATTGATCGCAGTTCGTGAGGTTCACAAGGCAGGATATCTTCATTTGGATCTGCAGGAAGGGAATGTATTTCTTGCGGGGGAGTGGCGGGATCAAAGTCTGACCTGTTTTTTGATAGATTTCGGATCTGCAAGAGAACTTATGGAAGACGGATACTGTGAGGTTGTGGGAAATCAGCCAATCTTTTCTTCCGCAGGATACAGGGCTCCGGAGATTCTGGAAATTATGCGTGGAAAATCCTTTGAGATTCGTCTTGGTAAAGAGGCAGATCTGTATAGTGTAGGATATCTGATGTTGTATCTGCTGACAGGAAAACATTACAGCGAGAAAGAGATGGAAGCGTTCCGGACTTCTTATAAGAGAAAATATCTGACGAGAAAGAATCTGGAAGAACTGCGGATTCCGGAACATTTAGAAGATCTGATACAGCACATTCTGACGAAAGCACTTGAAGAGAAGCCGGAAAACAGATACCATAGCACGGATGAAATGTTGAAGGATGTGGACCGGCTTTTAGATGAACTGGTTCCGCATCATTCAAAACTTCAGGGATTCCAGTACGATGCGTATATCTTATATGACGAGAAAAACGGATTACACAAGAAAGCTGCGGAAGCCCTGCAGAAGGGAATCGAACATTTTAAAGTTTCAGGTCAGCGGAGAATCCGTAGAGTATTTCTTGACAGTGCAGAATTATCGGTGGATCAGAATGCGAATCGGCAGATCGTGGATGCACTTGGAGACAGTGGGTTTCTAATCATCATTGGAAGTGATACCGAAGGAGAGACCATCTGGAATGCAGGAGAGGTGCAGTATTTCCTGAAAACCCATGATTCCTCCCGAATCCTTCCAGTGATTGTTAAACAAAAAGAAGAACCAGATGATCAGAAAATCGTTAAGTTCAAAGGGCGGGAGCGTTATCTTTCTTATGCCGCTACGTCTTATGGACAGACAGAAGCAGAGATTCTGAAAAAAATACGGAAAGATACAGTTCTCCGAATCGTGGCACCGATACTTGGCGTACCGTATGATGGGTTGGTGCAGAGATACCGGACATACCGGAGAAAAAAGATTGGAAGTATTGTTGGTGCTGTGAGTATTGTAGCAATCGGATTCTTATCCTATACGGCATACCAGAAGTATCAGATTCAGATCGAGCATCGGATGGCAAGCAGAAACAAGGCGCAGAATCTCTGTATACAGGCATTGAAGCAATATGAACAGGGAGACAAAGCCGAGGCGTTACAGACAGTACTTCTGCCTTCGGAAGAGGAGAAGAATACAAAGTCAGCGATTATCCCAGAACAGATGTATGTACTGAATACTGTATTAAATAGCTATGCTTCCGGTCGTGAAGCGAAGTTTACCGCAAGAGATAAGATAGCGGAATCATTTGTAAAAGTTACTTATTCCGAAGATAAAAGTTATGGTTATGGGATTGACAGTAAAGGGATGCTGACTGTATTCACCTGTAAGGATGGGAAGAGCCTGTGGGAAGGAGACAGTGGGCAGATCAATCAGATGATACAGGAGTTAGACACAGCGGACAGTCTATCAGAACAACCGGGTGTAATACAACTTACTTATCCGACCGAAGAGAATCAGGTGTTGATCGTAATGGAGCATGCTGCGGTGGTCTTTGATCCTGAGCGTCAGAAAGTGGAAGATGCATTTCCGCTGGAAGTTCCTATGGCATTCAAGGCGGATATTTATGCAGGATACAAAAACCTGTTTGCTTATGTGGACTCCAGTCAGAATTTAGATTTGTATGACGTTACTTCTGGTCAGAAGATGACAGATATTTCACGGGAATGGATGTCTGGATTGCTTGGAAAAGTGGGAGAATATGCAGACAATCCCAAAATCAGCAGTGTTGATTTCTCTCAGGATGGAGCACAAATGGTAATCGGTACAGATGCCGGTGTGGTTCTGTATGACAGGAACAGTGGCGAGGGACGAGTACTTACAACGAGTCCGGGAGAGAATGTAAGTTTCACTGAAAATGGAAATGTGCAGGTGCTTGAGTACGAAGGGCAGGCTCAGGCGGAAGCAGCTTCGGAGAATTTCTGGAAAGATACGATGTATCATTGGACCTATGTAATTTACGATGCACTTACCGGCGAGACGATTTCCAGATCCGAACATGAAACTGGATATGTGACGGATGAAAAGGGTCAGTGTATTTTGTCATTAAAAAACGGCAACGATGTCGGAGACGCATGGATTCACTGGATCCGTGGTGATTTATATCTTTCCCAGTCAGGAATAGGGGCGCAGACAAAGTTATCCTTTGCTTCTAATATCATAGGCGTACAGCCTTATACAGAAGAGATATTTCTTGTTGGATTAAGTGATGGAAGTATTGTTCAGGTTGACCTTACAGACACGTTGGAGAAAAGACAGGTGTATCAGGGATATTTTCAATTGGATGATTTCCTTTATGATCAGACGGAGAAAAGATTGATTCTGAAGACAGAAGATGGAATTGTGTTCTGTGAGAAGCCGGAAGACAGTGGAATGAAGCAGCAGGCAGCAGACCAGATTTTCAATGCATCCTATGTGATTTCAGACATGGAAGAGAAATATTCAGACCAACAGAACTATCAGTGCGTCTGGTTTGCAGACACAAGGGTACAGAATAAGGTCTATGGATTCTGGCTTGAGAAAAATGCAGTGGCATTATATACGGAGCAGGCAGACAATCCGGTCTTTTCCTATGCGTGTGATGAGACATGGGAGATCCAGAATCTGCAGTTAAAAGAAGTTCAGGGACAGCTATGTGCAGTGATACTGGAAACAGAAAAAGGTTATGGAAATGACAGTGCCAAAGTACGGATTTTTTCCGTAGATTCGAAAGAACAGATTGCTGATTATTCCGTTGAAGGTGAAGCAGGAGAAGAGTTGAAAGCAGGTTCGGACTGGATCCATACATCAGATATGAAAGGATTTTACTTCCGAAAGATGGAGAAGTTGTTTTATGTAGATCTGAAGAAGCAGACCATCCAGCAGATTGATGAATCTGGAGAAAACGATGGACAGATTATGGAAATCATGTCTGTAAATGCTGGAAAAGAGATAGAAGCTTTAAGCAGAGAAGCGGATCAGATCTATTTGTCGAAGTATTCAACAGAAGACGGGAAACTTCGGGAGAAGCAGAAAATTGGAGAACAGACTACAAGCCAGCAGTCTCCGACAATGGCGATGAGTTTTGATGAATCGAGACTTGCATTGTATCATCCGGATGGCCAGATTATAATTCTGGACATGGCAAACGGAAAGACACAGCAGACGCTAGATTGCGGACAGAAGCAGAATTTACAGCTTCGTTTCTTTGAACAGGATCAGTGTATCCTTGGTGTTGATAAAGAAGCAGTGTGGATCTATGACCTGAAGTCAGGGAAGCTGGTTTCCACTTACACACTGGAAGAAAACCAGGGCGGAACAAGACTTTCCGCAGACCAGAACGGTTCTTACTTTACATTGAAAGAGAGGTCAGTTTCCGAGGATGCGAACACAGATGCTGGATTAAATGACAGAATGGAACTACAGATCTTTTATGTTGAGAATCAGCAGATTTATCCGTTTGCAGCGATCGATCATGGTTATAAACTGGCTGATTCAACACAGATTTATAGTGTGTATAATGATGGTATGGGCTTCAGTTTTGGTGAGATGTATGACTTTTCTGAGTTGTATGAGAAAGCAGAGAAAGAACTGGAATGTTTACAGAAAGAATGAAGTTTTACACGAAAAGTTGAAATAATGTATATCAGAAAAGAGCAGGAGTGATTTGTCTTCCTGCTCTTTTCAGTAGATAATGGGATTATCCTAGAGGTGTTGGAGTAAATCATTAATTTTTTCTTTTACCTGTCCCATGTTTTTCATCTGTGCAATCTCCATGACTTTTTCCTTGGAAATATGAAGGTGGTTTTTCCGCAGACAACGTTTGACATAACGTTTCTTCTGTTTAAGAACAGGGGCTTTCAGTTCAATCGGATCTTCAATGAAAAAACCTGTCGGAAGATGAAATTCTTCAGCTGGAACTTTTGATAAAAGAATTAAATCTACATTGCAAAATTCTAATTCTTTCAAAGCAACCATAAAAAGACACTGATCTATAGAATCTCTTTCTAATACTTCTTCTATGTCATCGATGATGAGACAATTGTTTCCTTTTACTGTATTAGTAAAAGTTTCTTCATTTTTTGATAGATTCATGAACGCACTGTAATTCATAATACAACAACGCATGTCATTCTCTTCCATTTCTTCTTTTATACAAGTTGCTAAATGTGATTTACCAACTCCTTTTTCTCCGTAAATGAATAACCATTCTGGAAAAAGATCCATGCCAAAAAAAGCTAAATGTCTCCGAAGGGATTTGTTTTTAGGATGAAAAAGAAAATTCTTTAATCCGGTTAATTCTGTTTCCTGAAGGGTAACTGCAGCTGTAATTTTTTCTGCAATACACTGATAAATTACAATTGGCATAAGCAGAACTGTGCCAATATCTGAAAACAAAACATAGAACAAAATGTTTGATAAAAAATCTAAAATAGTATTCATATCATTTTCCTCTTTTCTTGTAAATTCTTTTTCTTTACAAATACAGTTTACCAGACAGAACTAAGAAAAAAGTCCCAGCTGTTTGCGGGACTTTTAGCGCTTTCTAACGGAGTTGCACTTCATTACCATCATGATCCGTTCCGTGCAGAGTGTTCTGATCTACAAAATAATTTTCTCTGAACGCTTCGTAACCATTGATCATATCCAGCAGACTGATCTTTACTGTCGTGCTGTCAACTGCTTTCACATAAGCTCTTACCGGTCTGGAACCGTGGATACTCTCATAATAATCAGCGGCAATATTGGCAAGTTCTTCATCCGTGTAGATACAAGGATCACGTTCAGGTTCTGCATGCTCTGCATAGAATTCTTCTCGGTATTCATCATAGGATGAGTAACGGCGGTTTCCATTTCTGTCACACAACTGATTCACTTCCGGAATGTAATACCAGTCAGAAACAATCTTGTCTAAGCAGGACAATCCATTTGAAGACAACGCAGATGTAACTTTATTTACACCGAGTACGAGTACAACAGACAAAACAGATATTACGATTACATCAAACTGGCTCATTCGTGTCCAGACTTTTCCTTTGGTTATCTTATCCCAGATAATGGCTGCAATCACATAACAGATAAACCACGCAAACAAAAACTTTAGTGGACTGATTGTTACATATCTCCAACATACATTTCCCATAAGAAATCCTCCTTTGAGTTCATTTATTTTATTGACAAAAACACTATACCAAATAGGAAATAAAACAAGCGCCCACGATATTGAGTGTAATCAGAAATGCCAGGGGACAAAACGCATGACCGAAAATAGTATGATGTGATTGTCAACAAGAAAACCCGATATGGACTCAAGAAAAGGAGAAAAGAATTATGTTGAAGAAATTAATGAAAATGGTGTACAGCAGATACTCAACAAAATGGGTTTGCCCACATTGCGGATGTGAGATTTCCTATGGTGCAGAAGGCAGTATGAAGTGCCCGAACTGTGGTGCATGGATGATTGACGAATAGCATATTAATCATCACAAAACAAGGGCTTCTGAGCCGGGCTACTCTTATCAAAAGGTTGTGATACATTCACAGTGTCGCGGGGATCCCCACGACACTGTGAGAACAAAACAGAATTTAAGGAGGATAAAACCAATGATCATTATTGCAGGAATCTGTATTTTATTTGGAATTGTATATGCCACAAATGGATATTCCCAAATGCATATGCGCCCAGAGCTTCTGGCAGCACTTATGAAGCATAACGGAGTTCCATTTGGAACACCCGGCAGAGAGATATTCGCAGGAATTCTTTTCCTGGCAATTGGATTCTGGATCATCTGGAAGAGAAATGAGAAGGAAGCAGCGAAGCTCAAAAAGATTGTAGATTCTGTTGACTGGAAAACAATAAGGAAGAAAGTTGGAAAAGTAAAGGACGATGCAAAAAAAAGCATGTATTTGAAAATTACTGCCGGCAATGAAACGACTTATGCAGAAATCACAGAGTACATGTCATGGAAAAGAAACGTCTACTCTAATGGGCACTGGATTAATACAGACTGGTATCTGGAAGCTTTTCTTGATGTCCCGGAAGACTTTATGAAAAGACATTTGGATGATTATGTCTCTATTGATTATCCAGATTCAGGGGTCGAGTTTTTCAAGAGCGAGTCAGGAAGTTGCAGCGGCTGGCTGAGATGTTATCTTGGAATCCCAAGAAGTATCCCGGAAAAGGAGATTCGTGCTCACGTGGGCGCGGTTTAACAGATTTAGAAGGAGAGAAAGAATGAATAAGAAAAAGGTGTACGAGAAAAAACTTAATAACTTAAAAAAATATAAAATGGATGAATTGAAAAAAATCACTGTTCAGCAGCAGGAGATGATGTCCAAGATAACAGGATTTATGGAGCTTCAGGATCAGGTACTTACTACTATGGCAGGTATCCTGTCAGAGCAGGATCAACAGATCTGCGGAATGACCGAAACAATGAAAGCACAGGAACGTGCAGCCAAACGCTTCCTGGCGGAATACGAAAAGCTTCATCTTGAGAATACAACCGAAAGAAAGCTGATCGAAGCCATTATTGAAATGAGGGAAACCCTGAAGAAAGAGTGCTTCTGGCTTGAAAAACAGGGGGAAGCGAATTCAAAAGGATACGAATCTCTCCAGATGCATAAAGATGATTGTACAGAAATTCTTGAGGAGATTGGAAGTGTTGAGATCACCGAAGGAACAGAAGAAATCGGACAGGCCTATAATTCGGAGCTCCACGAAGTAATTGAGACAATTCCATTTTCTGGCGAAGAAGGCATTTATAATGCGAAGAAAATCTGTAGAGTTTATTCAGACGGTTATCGCTGGAAAGACGAAAATAGAAGAATCAAAGTAGGAGTCGGAGTTTATCAATAAGGAGTGAGGCAACATGAAAAGAAGATACGATGGGGCAGTTGGAATTGATCTTGGAACCACAACAACAAGTCTGGCTGTATATGACGAAATTGCCCAGAAAGCAGAGTGTCTCTGCAATAAAGATGGAACACACACCCTTCCGTCCGTAGTCTGTTTCCAAGAATCAGGAGAATGTGTCATCGGCAAGATTGCCAAAGAGGAGTATCTGATCTATCCGGACCGCACCATGATAAACCCGAAGAAACTGCGTGGAAAGCAGGATAAATCATTCCTGATTGACGGAGAAATTGTCTATCCGGAAGATGCGGAACAATATATTCTGGAAGACGTGAGAAAGGCAGCAGAGAGTGAACTGGATCAGGAGATTAAAGAAGCCGTATTAGCAGTCCCTATCAGCTTTGGAGACACCGAACGAAGGGCAACAGTTAAGATTGCGGAAGCAGCAGGTATTCATGTGAAGGCGTTGATTGAGGAGCCGGTTGCGGGAATCTGTCATTACAGTTCACTTGACGATCTGAATGGAAAAGTCTGCATGGTCTTCGATCTTGGTGGTGGAACTCTTGATATCTCTGTAGTTTACGTTTCAAATCATCAGATCACAGTCCTTGCCGAAGTAGGAGAAATGCTCGGAGGAAGCGATTTTGATAAGACAATTGAGAAATATATCAGAGAAAAATATTTAAGAGAGGTGATTCTCGAAGCAGATGAGGAAGCACAGCTTGCATCATCGGTAGAAAATGCCAAAATACGTCTCTCTCAAACAGAAAGCAAAAGCAGCCGTATCATGCTAATGACATCGGAAGGACGTAAATCAATTTCATTTTTCCTTGAGGAAATGGAAGAATGCACCAGTGGATTGATGAATCGCATTCGGGGAAAACTAGATGAAGTAGAACAGGAACTGGAGCAGGCAGACCAGCAGACGCTGGCAGAACTTGGAATGAAAAATGGTGTGAATGCCGTGGATATCAGGGACATTTTCTTGGTCGGAGGAATGACAAAGATGCCTCAGATCAAGGCCTTGTTAGAGGACAAGGAACGTTTTCCTAACGCACGGATCCATGCCAAAAACCAGGAAGAAGCTGTTGCCTGCGGTGCAGCTGTCTACGCGAAGATGTTGGAAGAGGATGAGAATGCAGAGCTTTCTGTAGTTAAGGCATATCTTTCAAATAAACTGGTTCAGATCAGTACACACAGTTATGGTGCAAGAAGTCATGATTGCAAGAAAGATTGCGGCATGGTATTTAATCTTATTTTCAAGGGAAACAAGCTTCCGGTAACAGCAGGAAGAAGTTTTTACACACGCTATGAGAATCAGGAGAAAGTGACCTTCCCAATCTATGAGAACAATATAAGAGAGGAAAAACTGGAACCATCAGAAGCGAAAATGATTGGAGCGTGTACGCTGGAGATCCCGGAAGGATTGAAGCTGCCAAAAGACTCCGAAATCAAGGTGACTTTTCATCTGACAGAAAGTGGTATTCTTTCGGTGGAGGGCTTAGAGCCTGTGAGTGGAAAAACTGTAAATGCAAGTTGGGAGGTAAAAATATGAGCCAGTTTTTTAACCAAATGGTGATTACCTGCGACCGTGATGATAAAATGCAGTTCGCAGGAATTGAACAGAAGTTCAAGAGACCGATGATGATCCACAGTGCAGGAGCAGGCGATTCAATCCGCATTGCTCCGCCAGTCACAATGATGTTCCAGTCTACCGTTCAGAAGAGAGAGAAGAACGCAGCCTATGCGCAGGCGAAGAGAGAAGGATACGCTGTGTGCGAAGAGGAGGTGAAAGTTCCACTTGCTTTATGTGAGTTCTATCGATTTCAGAAAGAACTTACAGAGAAAGAACCATTAGTGATTACTGTGGATACAACAAGAAAGGCAACCGAAGTTGCCGAGCTGAGAACTACAAAATACATGACCAGTCTGGAACAGGCAGAGAGAATCAAATTCGGAACAGACGAACTGGTAGAAGGAATGAAACGTGCAATCTGTGCAAATATGTATGCACGCAAAGCTTCTGCTTATACACTCAAAATGCTGGAAGAACAGATTGAACAGAGTGCGAAAGACAGCTTATATTGCTTCATTCATACAAGAAAATCAAAGGCAAAAGTTGTTTTGACATCACCGGGTACAAATTATAAATATCAGTTCTCAATCCGTCGACAGGAATACACAGACCTTCTGAAGGAATCAATGGAGGAAGTTGTAGCAGTTGTGAAGCGTTATATTGTGCATCATCCTTATTGGACCAGAAAGAAATGCAAGTTGATTCTAAGCGGTGAACTCTACATCTCAGAAGATGCAATTCATATTCTCGAAGAAGAACTGGAAGAAGTAGATGAACTGTATGGTTATAAACTTCTTCATTACAAACCAAAAGAAGCTGCGGTTTTAGGAGGAACGCTTATCTGCAAAAAACTGCTGATTGATTACGGCAACTATGAAATCAAGGGTGAGGTTTGTTATGCCTCAGAGAAGATGGGAGCAATCAGAAGTCTTAATCAGACACAGAGAGAAGTCTATTACAACTTATTAGATGCACTCCTTACAGGAAAAGAAAAATTCCAGATGGATGATGTGAAAATACTTCCCTATGACCAGACAGAAGACGGACAGACAGACAAAGGAGAAAATGGTTCAGGAGAGAACGGATCCGATCAAGATTCAACTCAGATGGATCTGATTCCAGTCAAATTGAACATGGTATGTAGTAGAAGTTATGGCATTGGGGCATTTGTTCACGCGGACAAAATCATGGTGTGCAATGTAATCTTCCGCAATGAAGCAGTTCCGACAGTAAGAGAGACCCATAGCTTTGTTACAAGTAAAGATGGTATGTCAGAGTGTGACTTTCCTATTTACGAGAGTACAAGAAATGAAAGATACGTGGAATTATCTGAGGCAGAAAAAATTGGCATGTGTACTCTGAAAATTAAAGGAAACCTTCCGAAAGGAACTCCTCTTTTTGTCAGGGTCGAAGCAGGAATTGATGGTGTTCTACACTTTACCGGAAGAGAAGAGTCAGGAAACACAGAGATTACAGCGGAATTCAAGACAAAAACTTTATTGACGGAGGAGGAACTGGAAACGGCAAAACAGGTAGTTGATGATGTCTATGCAAAGGTTGTTTAAAGGAGGTATTGCAGCAATGGATGCAATGGTACAGACAAAATTAGGGTTCTATTATGAGCAGCTAGATGATATTGACGAAGAATACATTTACAAGAAGATTGCAGGTGCAGTCTCAAGATATGAGAGCGAAGTACAGATTGACTGTGAGCCACATCAGCTGCGCAGAGTAATGAAAGCAATCAAATTTGACAACCCGGAGATCTTCTACTGGTTCCCGGAGAAGTCTGATTACAACGAAGGGAATGGAGTGCTGAAGCTGTCTTACACGACAGCTTCAGCAGAGGAAACCAAAGAGCTGCTTGAGAAGCTGAAAGCGAAGAAGAAGGAAGTGCTTGCAGAGATCAGAAAAATCAAAGAAACAAAAAAAAATGAGGTAACAGAAGATGCACTGGATGAGATTCACAATTTATATGAATATCTTCTTGAAAATGTAGAGAATGCAGAGGAGGAATTGGAGAAACCAGAGTGCGCCCGCTCTATCTACGATGTGACTGGTGTGCTTCTCCAGGAAGGAAAGGGCAGAGCAGCTTGTCTTGGAATTGCCCTTGCAGTCAACTATATCTGTTCCAGTTTACATATTCCGTCAGTTCTAGTCACTGGAAAAGCGAAGATAGACGATTGTGATTATGTAGAAAGCTGGGCATGGAATCTCGTAAAGGTAGACGGTGAGTATTACCACGTCGATGTAGCAGCAGCTCTGGGACTTCCAAAAGATAAAAAACACAAGTACCTGCTGCTGGATGATGAAGAGATGAAAGAGCTGGGCGAAGAACGCAAGTGGTCAGAAGAGATCTATCCGAAAGCGGGAATCAAAGAAGAATAAAATCTGATAGGATGACACTGTGAGAAATTGCAAAAAGAGATCATATAGAGGAGGTACAGAGAGATGTCATATAGCAGTTATGTGGGAAAGCGAGACTATCTGACGGGGAAATTTCGTGTTATTGGAATGTCACAGGAGTTAAGCAAGGAGTTAAGGGATGAGCTTGAAGAGTTCTGTCTCGAATTGATCAGTAAGGATGCAGCAGGACCTTCCATTGCGATCAGTTCGCTGACAAATGGAAAATACACCGTAGAGATGGCGAAACGCATCGAGGAACCGAAGACACTTAAGGTTCATCATATCGTTCACGGACTGATCGTATCCTGGAAAGAATTGGAGATTATCACAGAAAAATATATTGCAGAGGGACGCGCAGAAGAACTGTTCTTTGCAGAGAGTGTAGACATGGTGTGTCCGGAAAAATGGACGCCAGAGGTGGATTTTTCCAGAGAACTGGAAGGCGATGCAATGAAGAATTTTCTTAATGCAATGGACTATGAGGAGGTGGTCAGATTATCATTCGCTTTATATGAAGTGGGAAAGAAGGATCGCAAGATCCAGCTGATTGTTGAAGAAGAGAAGAAGCCGGTAGTATTTGCCGCATTGTTTAAACTTGCGCTGATGTCCGGTGGTGTTGCGTTATCGTTCCTGATGAACGGAGAGACCACCTCCGATTGTCCACATTTCCTGCTTACGGATCCACTTGATTTTATGGATTCCCAGAAGTATGAAAAAATGACGTTAGAAGAACTTGTCCAGAAGTATGGCAGACCACATTCCATCTTAGAAGACCATAACGAGGAGATGCGCCGGGTGGATGATCTCGTGGATTTTTGCCAGCAATTTCTGGAGGATTGGACAATTAAAGACAGAGAGCTCTATCAACGCACAGGGAGCCTTCTGAGTCAGGACAAGAAGTTATACATACAGTTTATCAATCAATTAAAAAACATGCTTGAATACGTGGGTTATAATCTTGGAGATACCGAAAGATATATGAAACTTGTCTATCTTGCATTTAAGAACGTTGAGACGTCAGGGTTGCAGGGATCTGAACTGGAAGCGGCAGGACCGTATGATTACACTCAGATGATTAATTTTTTGAGGGAGATTTCTGGCAAAAAAGACAAGGAATTTAAAAAACTGTTAAGTGCCATGTTACAGACACAAATGGAGTGTTGTCTTGGAGCAAACCAGGCAGTAGAGATCCGCAAACCCATTGTTACGATGCTCCAGAGATGCATGTTCGGACCATACAAAGAAGACCTGGAAGAGTAGATGAAAATACCAGATAACATACGAAACGAAAGCGACTGGGTTCCAGTGAATTGGAAACCGGAATAGAGAAAGAGGTGTCAGGGATGCACAGATATACTATCGATGATATTGACAGTGGAACAGGATATGGAACAGAGGTTGAATTTGAGGCATTTTTAGATGTATTAAAGCGTGCAGATTTTAAGAGAATATTAAGCTATTGTAGAAATTATATTATACCGGATATCTTCTCCTGTCCTTATCCGAAAGACAGAGAGGAGGCAGAAAAGGTTCAGAAATATTTATCTGATATTTCAGAACTGTTTGGTTATTTACAGACAGAGGAAGTTGGAATTTCTCATTCTACAACAATGATCTGTATGAAGCAATATTTGAGTGAAAAATGGAACTATAGATATAAGGTAACTCTGGGACAACTTGATCCAGCGAAGGAATTGCCAGAACTGGATGAGGTCGGTTTTGAGACTGAATGGGAGCTGAATGGGTACGCGATTGATCCTGAAGTGACAGAAAATCTGGATATTTCAGATGAGGAAATCTGCGCTGAAGTGCTCAGCGAAGTGTTGAAAGTCAGAAGTGTATATGGAGGAGCGTGATTAAATGAAAAAGAGAAGCAAGTGGCTGCTAATGGGGGATATCCATGCAGATGTCGGCCCCATTGCGTACTTTTATTATCATAATAAAGAACGTCTGCAGTTAGATGATCCAAATCTGACGACGAGAATCATCTTACTCGGCGATGTGGGGGCGAATAACTTTGGGGATAGGAGTACAAACTGTCTGGAAACACAGAGTATGGCATTTAAGACAGCATTATCAAAGCTTCCCTTTACTTATATCTGCCTGCGTGGTAATCACGAGGCAAGGGTTTCACAGATGATGAAAAGGAATCCGGATGCCTGGGAAAAGAAGGAGAAATATGGAGGGGCAATTTGTGTAGAGAAAACATTCCCTAAGATTGAGTATTTAGAGGATGTTCCTGCAATTTACTATTTTAATGGCTATAAAACATTGTCCCTGCCAGGTGCATATTCTGTTGACAAAGAATACAGGCTGAAGCATGGATGGCCATGGTATCAAGAAGAACAGCTTTCAGAAGAAGAGATGGACTTAGGCCGGACACTGGCAAGGGAGGATCCTTTTGATCTGGTGATATCACATACCTGCCCAATTACTTATGAGCCAAGAGATCTCTTTCTGCCGGGTATCGACCAGACCAGAATAGATAAAACAATGGAACGTTTTCTTGCGGAGATTGAGATGCAGCTGGCTTACAAGAGGTGGGCTTGGGGACACTTCCATTCAGACCGCTTGTGGCCGTTCGAAGGAAATAAAGAAAAGGTCATGCTGTATAATAATGTAGTTGATCTGGATAAGTTAATGAATATGTCCGGAAACGATTATTGGGATGATATTCTAGCGTGAGTAACTTGACTGTTGAATATTTTTGATGATTTCTGTAATAAAGAAGATAAAAAATTATTTTCAGTATGGAAGAGCGGAAAAAGCAGAAAAGCTGGAGTACCATTACTCCAGCTTTTCTGCTTTTTGTGTTAAATATATTCAGTTAAAATTAATCGATATATTTCAGCCATCCTTCCGGTGCTTCGATACGTCCCATCTGGATACCTGTCAGTGTATCGCGAAGTTTTGCGATTGTAGGTCCCATCTGTTCCATTCCACTAGGGAAGCAGATTTCTTCTCCGTGGTTGACAATCTTACCAACCGGTGAGATAACAGCGGCTGTTCCGCACAGACCACATTCAGCGAAGTCTTTTACTTCATCAAAGTAAACATCTCTTTCTTCTACTTTCAGTCCGAGATAATGTTCAGCAACATACATCAGAGAACGTCTTGTGATAGACGGAAGAATTGTTGTGGAGTGTGGTGTAACTACAGTGTTATCTTTTGTTACGAACAGGAAGTTTGCTCCACCTGTTTCCTCAACTTTTGTTCTTGTAGCGGAGTCAAGGTACATATTTTCATCAAAACCATTTGCGTGAGCTGTAACAATTGCGTGAAGGCTCATTGCATAGTTCAGTCCGGCTTTGATGTGTCCTGTTCCATGCGGTGCGGCGCGGTCAAAGTCTGATACGCACAGTGTCAGTGGTTTCACGCCGCCCTTGAAGTACGGTCCAACCGGAGTGGCAAATACACGGAACTGATAGTCAGTAGCCGGTTTTACACCAATTACGGGATTGATTCCGAACATATAAGGTCTGATATAAAGTGTTGCTCCTGTTCCGTAAGGTGGAACGTAAGCTTCATTTGCCTTTACTGTCTGAACAATAGCATCAACAAATTTATCTTCCGGGAAAGGCGGCATCTCAAGACGTTTCGCTGAGTCGACCATTCGCTTCGCATTGAGGTCCGGACGGAAAGTGACAATGTGTCCATCCTCTGTTGTGTAAGCCTTCATTCCTTCAAATACTGTCTGTGCATACTGAAGAACTCCGGCACATTCATTCATGACGATGTTAGGATCTTCTGTGAGACCACCTTCATCCCATGCTCCATCTTTATAATTAGCTACAAAACGCTTATCTGTAGGGATATATCCGAATCCGATATTTTCCCAGTCAATGTTTTTTTTCTCCATTGTAGTAAATCCTCCATTCCTTTATGCGGCGAAAGACCGTATGATTTCTAATTAACGCTATTATAATACCGTCAATTGAAAAAATCAAGAGTGCGCTCTGTTTTTGAAAATGTTTTTACGGACATGTAATAGTCAGAATCTAAATCCTGCAACTAAATAGTTACAATAACTGTCTGATATCCGGCACGCTTCAACCGGCGTTCCATTTTTACGGCTTCGTCAAGCGTATCATATTCTCCGACCGTTACCCGGAATAAACCATCCCCTTCTGTCAAGACAGCAGGAAAATTCATTTCGGTTAATTCATTCAGGAGCCGTCGTGCATATCGTTCACTGCGGAAAGCCCCGGTCTGCACTGCATAGTGAGGGAGAGAAGAATCACTGCTGATTTCTCCGCTTTCTTCTAATGTATCAAGGATTCCCTCAGCAATCGCAAGCGCAATATCATCAAAGTTATCATCAAAGAGCCGGTTATCAGTGTCAGAGTTGATAAATCCGACCTCTACCAGAACCGCCGGCATCTGTGTACGGCGCAGAACGACCAGACCGGGGCGTTCTTTTACGCCGAGATTGATGAAGCCGAGAGCTTCAAGGCCTTCATTAATATTTTGAGCCATTGTGTACTTCAGACCGGATTTGTTGTAAACTAGAGATTCTACGCCGGATACGGTATTATCTGTTGGATAAGAATTACGGTGAATAGACAGAAAGAAGTCTGCACCGGCTGCATTTGCTTCCAATGCCTTCTGATAGGGAGATTCATAAATGTCTGTTGTACGTGTATAGAGCACATCGATTCCACGTTCCTGCAGCAGTTCTCCAATGGCAAGCGTTAAAGATAAGGTGTCATCCTTTTCCCGGCGGCCGTTATAGACAGCTCCGGGGTCACGACCGCCATGACCTGCATCAAGCATGATAGAATAAGACATATAATCACCTCATTATTTTGTGTTTCTATATATTATATGATGTAAGTGTCAAAAGTATAAATTGCGTTTGTGCTCGCACAAATAAGCAATTTATACTTATTGACACGCCGAACACCGAAAACGGAATAAAATGGTGTGAATACGCCATTTTATGGGAGTTTGAGGTGTTCGAGGATTGCGGGAATTGCATAGCAATGGAGCAATCCGGTTACATCAGTGAGTGGCAAAATTTACTTTTGACACTCACATCATTATATGAAAGCGCGCATTGCCTGTGAAACGTCAAAAAATGCCGGCTGCGATAATGCAGCCGACATTTCAAAAAGTTCTATTCATGTGAGTGTTTGTCAGTTTCAGAAGGATCTGAATTCTCTTCATCCGCTTCTTCCTCTGTATCTGCTCTTTCAGGAAGATAAACATGTACCGTTTCTACGCGGTTCTTATCCAACTTCTCGACCACCAGACGAATTCCATCTTCAGTGACAACTTCATCACCCATCTGAGGTAAACGGTCCAGATGTTCGATGATCAGTCCTCCGAGAGAATCATAATCTTCAGAGTTAAGTTCTGTATGTAAGTGATCGTTCACATCATCAAGACTCATGGAGCCTTCGATAATATATTCATGATCAGAAATCTCTTTGATCAGTTCATCTTCATTCTCATCATATTCATCATGGATCTCACCAACAATCTCTTCCAGAATATCTTCCAAAGTGATGAGTCCTGCCATCTCACCGTACTCATCCAGAACAATTGCAATATTAAAAGTAGAATCTCTCATCTCTACAAGAAGTTCAGAGATATCTTTGAACTCATAAGTGAAATGCGGTTTTCTTAAGAAATCCCGGATATTGAACGGTGTATCATGATCGTAAAGAAGCAGATCCTTCATGTTAATAATACCGACAACATTATCCTGTGTCTCTTCGTAAACAGGAAGTCTTGTGAATTTGTCTTCACGGAAAATATCAATTAATTCATCGAAGGTACTATTGACATCAGCAAATGTAACATGTACGCGAGGAACCATAATGTCTTTCGCCTTGGCATCGCCGAGATCGAATACGTTGTAGATCATCTCTTTTTCATCAGACTCGATTACACCATCTTCATGGCTGACATCCACAATGGTACGAAGTTCTTCTTCTGTCATAGCTTTATTCGCCGCATCCGGATCTACGCGAAGGATCAGCATGATTCCGCGGGAAAACAAGTTAATGATGAAAATGACAGGAGTCATGACCGTCATGAAAAACTTGATGACCGGAATATAGCGAAGCGTAAGCTTCTCAGCGTTGATCGTCGCATAATTCTTCGGTGTAATCTCTCCAAATACAAGGATTGCCACTGTCAGAATCAGTGTAGCAATGCTGACCATGTATCCACCAAATGAATAGGCAAGGGTTGTAGCAAGAGAAGATGCTGAAACATTCACAATGTTATTACCAATCAGGATCGCACTGAGCATCTTCGCTGTGTGATTTTCTGTGATATCAAGAGCCAAAGCTGCCCGCTTGTTCCCACTGTCTGCGAGAGAGCGGAGTTTAATTTTATTCACTGACATCAGCGCAGTCTCGGTTGATGAAAAAAATGATGAAAACAATAGTAAAATTAACAGTATAATTAATAGGTACGTGTCACCTGCGTCCACTTTAAATATTCACTCCTTTGATTAAAAAATGTGCCTCCAAATAGGCTTGGTTAATTTTAGATATACGCATTCATTATACATGGTTTATTAGTGTTTGGCAAGGCAATATACTTTACTTTATGAAGTGGGTGGTGTATGATGTTGATGACTGATAAGAATATTTAATACTATTATATAGAAGAAACGGAGTATAGATATGGAATTGTACAATAGATTGTGCACTATTACAAAACAGGAAAATGTAATGAAAGATGAGCCGATGAAGAAACATACAACATTTCGTATTGGTGGTCCGGCAGATTATTTCGTGACACCTGAATCAAAGGAAGAGATTCAGGCAATCGTTGAGTTATGCAAAAAAGAGGAAATCCCATATTCCGTGATCGGAAACGGAAGTAATCTTCTTGTTGGAGATAAGGGATATCGTGGCGTAATCCTTCAGATTTTTAAGAAAATGAATCAGATCAGGGTAGAAGAGAATAAGATTTATGCCGGAGCAGGCGCACTTCTGTCGAAGATTGCGGCAACAGCACTGTCAGAATCTCTGACAGGCTTTGAGTTTGCAGCAGGAATTCCGGGAACATTAGGCGGAGCCGTCCGTATGAATGCGGGTGCATACGGTGGAGAGATGAAGCAGGTACTTGAGAGTGTGGAAGTGATGACAGCAGATGGAGAATTTCTCACGATCCCGGTAGAAGAGATGGGGCTTGCTTATCGGACAAGCGTGGTAGAACAGAAGAATTATATTGTTCTTGAAGCAGTGATTTCTCTTGAAAAAGGAAATCCGGAGAAGATCAAAGAAGTGATGGATGATCTGAAAGAAAAAAGAGTGACAAAGCAGCCATTAGAGTATGCAAGTGCAGGAAGTACATTTAAGCGTCCGGAAGGATATTTCGCAGGAAAACTGATTGAAGATGCAGGACTTCGCGGATTCAGGGTCGGAGATGCACAGGTCTCTGAAAAGCATTGCGGTTTCGTGATCAACAGAGGGAATGCAAGCGCAGCAGAGGTTATGGAACTGATGCGTCAGGTAGAAGATAAAGTAGAAGAAAATTCAGGAGTCCGTCTGGAAGCGGAAGTAAGAAGAATAGGAGAGTTTTGATATGCGTTTTGTTATCGTAACAGGGATGTCAGGAGCGGGAAAATCAACAGCACTTAAGATGCTTGAGGATATGGGATATTTCTGTGTGGACAATCTGCCGATCGCAATGTTTCCTGGATTTGTGCAGATGATCGAGAATTCAGAAACTTCAATGAAGAAAGTGGCATTGGGAGTCGATGTGCGAAGCGGACAGGATATTTCTGGATTAGAGAAAGACCTTGAGCAAATGGATGAAAAGGGAATCAAATATGAGATTCTGTTTCTGGACGCAAAGGATTCTGTACTTGTAAAGCGATACAAAGAAACGAGAAGACAGCACCCTCTGAGCGGGTCGGGACGTGTGGATACCGGTATTGCGAAAGAACGTGAGAAGACCGCATTTTTGAAAATGAAGGCAACGTATATTCTTGATACAAGTAAGATGCTGACAAGAGAGTTGAAGATTGAACTTGAGAAGATTTTTGTGAAAGGTGAGAGTTTTTGCAACCTCTATATCACAGTAATGTCCTTTGGTTTTAAATACGGAATTCCGCAGGACGCAGACCTTGTATTCGATGTGCGTTTTCTTCCGAATCCGTACTATATTGATACATTGAAAGAAAAAACAGGAAATGATCCGGAAGTCCAGGATTATGTCATGCAGAATGACAAGGGACCGATTTTCCTTGAAAAATTAAAAGACATGGTTGAATTTCTGATTCCAAATTATATTTTGGAGGGAAAAAACCAGCTTGTGATCGCAATTGGATGTACCGGTGGGAAGCATAGATCTGTAACGCTGGCGAATGCGTTATATCACACGCTTGAGACAGAGGAAAGTTATGGCGTCCGTATTGAACATCGTGATATCGGGAAGGATAGTATCACAAAGAGAAAGTAAAAGGTGGAAAATATGTCATTTTCTGGAAAAGTGAAGGAAGAGCTTGCAAGGAACATCAGTTCAGCCAGACATTGCCAGATTGCGGAACTGACGGCTTTTATTGGCATGTGCGGGACGGTTGTAATCAATAGTTTTGACCGGTGCAGTATCAAGATTCGTACAGAAAACATTTTAGTTGCAAGAAAGGTCTTTACATTAATAGAAAAAACATTTAATATAAGGAGTGATATTTCCGTTCGGAGAAATATAAAGAAGCAGACAGAGACCTATTCTGTTATCGTAAAAAAGCATGAAGATGCGATACGTATCTTACAGGCTACGAAGATGATAGGGGAACAGCAGGAGAATGCGGAAGAGTTGCATGCCGTGAATCCGATGATTGTCCAACAGGTTTGTTGTCGAAGAGCATTTCTCCGCGGAACGTTTCAGGCGTCCGGATCTATGAGTGATCCGAACAAGGCATATCATTTTGAGATTGTCTGTTCCACAGAAGAGATGGCACATCAGATCTGTGATCTGATCTGCAGTTTTTCTATGGACGCAAAGATCGTGCTCAGAAAAAAGTCGTATGTTGTTTACCTGAAAGAAGGAGCACAGATAGTAGATATTCTGAATATCATGGAGGCACATGTCTCATTAATGGAACTTGAGAATGTAAGAATTCTCAAGGAGATGAGAAATTCTGTGAACAGAAAAGTGAATTGTGAAACTGCCAATATTAATAAGACAGTATCAGCAGCAGTGAAACAGCTGGAAGATATTACATATTTGAGAGATCAGATAGGATTTGAGAATATACCGAAAGGATTAGTCGAGGCCGCTCTTGCCCGCCTCGAGCATCCGGAAGCAACATTGAAGGAACTGGGAGAATCCCTGAATCCTCCGGTTGGAAAATCGGGTATCAACCACAGACTGCGTAAGCTGAGTGAGATGGCAGACAAAGTTCGGCAAGAACAAGGAGGATTATTATGATTAAGACATCTGTTGTAGTGAAAGCAGACCCAGGGTTTGATGGACGGCCGATCGCCCTTCTCGTACAGGAAGCCAGCCAGTATGCGAGCAAAGTGTACATTCAGGTAGCCGAGAAGAACATCAATGCCAAGAGTATTATGGGTATGATGAGTCTGAATCTGATCGGAGGCGAGGAGATTACCGTTGTGACAGACGGTGAGGACGAGCAGAAAGCAGCTGAAGGCATTAAGACATTCTTTGCTAATGTATAATAACAATAAGATGGTAATTGAAGTCACAGAGAGATAACCATGTGATTACAAATGAATATAGAGGGGCTGTACTTTGAAGAGGAGTACAGCCATCTTTTTCTATGGGGGAGAGTTTGCAGCTGATGTGAACACAAATGATTTTTGAATAAGGAGGTATTTGTTTATGAAAAGAATGCTATTTGTTTACAATCCGAATTCAGGAATGGGACTTCTGAAGCCGAAACTTTCAGATGTGATCGACACATTTGTGAAGGGCGGATATGAGGTGACGGTTTATCCTACACAAAGAAGTCAGGATGCTGTAAGAAAAGTCAGTGAGTACAAAGAAGAATATGATCTCGTGGCATGTAGTGGCGGAGATGGTACATTGGATGAAGTCGTGACCGGTATGATGATGCGAGAAAATAAGACGCCAATCGGATATATTCCGGCCGGAACAACGAATGATTTTGCAAGTAGTCTGCATATTTCCAAGAATATGCTGGAGGCCGCAGATACAATTGTAACAGGAACACCATTTTCCTTTGATATCGGTCAGTTTAACGATGACTACTTCGTATATATTGCAGCCTTTGGTATTTTCACAGACGTGTCATATGAGACGAAGCAGAGTATGAAGAATATTCTTGGTCATATGGCTTATATTCTGGAAGGAACCAAGAGACTGTTCAATATTCCGTCTTATAAGATCAAAGTCACACATGACGGAGAGACGATTGAAGATGAGTTTATCTTTGGAATGGTGACAAATTCACGTTCTGTAGGAGGATTCAAAAGAATCACAGGAGAAAATGTTATTTTTGATGATGGCGTTTTTGAGGTGACACTCTTTAAAACACCAAAGAATCCAGTCGAGTTGAACGAACTGATTGGGGCAGTTGTGATGCGTCAGATTAATTCAGACAGAATATACTCCTTCAAGAGTGGTGAAGTCCGTTTTGAATCTGTTGAGGCAATTCCATGGACTCTGGATGGAGAGTACGGTGGTACTCATGAAGAAGTTGTAATTAAGAATAAAAATCAGGCACTTCAGATCATGGTTAAGGAAGAAGCCGTAGAAGATCTGAGTGAACAGTTAGTGGAAGCAGATGAAGTCTGAACACATAATCTGAAATATTTTCAGTGATATTTTAGAAAATCACCCCTTTTTTGAATTTTAGGTTTATTGAACAATCGCGGAAAACCGCGTAAAATCAAGAAAAAACGGCAGTTTGAAATAGAAATAAAAAATTTTTGAAAAAAATTAAAAAAAGGGGTTGCATTTTCTGAAAGCCTGGTATATAATAACTATTGTCTTGTGGCGGTAACAAAAAAGACACAGACGAAAATGAATAAGGCTCCGTGGTCAAGCGGTCAAGACGCTAGCCTCTCACGCTGGAATCAGGGGTTCGATTCCCCTCGGAGTCACTGAAAGAAGCTCGTATTTACGAGCTTTTTTTGTGTTTTGAAAATCTTTCAGTAAATCACGGCCAATCATTTTATTAGAAATATTCCTAGCACAAGTGATAGTGTAATCTTGCTGTTTTTCCAGTATTATAAATAAAAAGTAATGTTGATAAAATGGGGAAAATTGAAGGGAGGATTGCATATGGGTCATAAATCAAACGAAACAAAGGAATTTAGAAATACCATAATTGCATCACAGGGTGACTACAAATTAAGAGGCGACAGTGATCCATTTACATTCCTTTTTGCTTGCATACTTATTCCTGTGGGCGCACTTCTCATATTCATTGGTCTTTGGTGTATTAAGGATCTGTTTGAAAAAAGGAATGCGAGGTGATCAAATGAAGTTTTCCTGGGGAGATTCAATATTTTTTGCATTTTTGTGGGCAAGTGTGTGGGCCGGAGCCCTCACCTGCTATGTTTTGGATTGGAAAGTTGAATGGATGCAGCCAAAACTGTGGTTTCTTTACGTCAAGAAAAAATTAAATAAATCAAAGTCGATCTTTTTCAAAGCAACGAAGATTTCTCAAAAGGTACTTAACCCTTTTGAAACAGTATTATCTGCATTAGAAGACGGTAATATTCAAAATTCTTCGGTGAACATAGGTCAGTCATATCGCCAGAAAATCGAACATGAGATGAAACTTTTACAGGCGAATGACATAACTCATGAAATTCGTATAGCTTACGCGAAACTGCCAGAAGCAAACAAAAAGAATCATGATTTCAAACATTGGAATGATGCCGGACGTGAATGGAGAGAGGCCATACTGCAAGGTACCGTATCAAACCGATATCGTAATAAAAAAAGTGGAAAAATCCTGTACGAGGACTTTTTCCCACATGGTGCAATCTTACTTAGACAATCCAGGCATATTCGTCATGATGAAGTTGAAAGCAAAAACAGAAATGAAGAGCAACAATTTTATTCTGAATATCAGAAAATCATGTGTCCAAGCTGTGGCGCTGAGATTTCATTAAATAGTAATGAAGTTCATTGTCCTTATTGTGGTGGATATATCAAAAGCGATTTCTTCGACTGGCAGATAGAAGAGCTTCTGATCTATCAGGATTTAAATCCCAATGATTATAACTATAAAATGGTAGCAGCAACACTCCTGGTTTTCTTTCTTCCGGCAGTTCCTTGTTTTCGATTTATCCAAAGCGTTGAGATCATATTGGCAGTTCCTTTTGTACTTACAGTTATATTAGCTGTTATTCTCGGAGCAGTGCTACTAAGAAGCAAGAATAGTACAGAAGGATTAGAAGAACAAATTGTTCGTTATGATGAAAAGGTATTACTTGTAGATCTCAATGAAGCTCTTAATGATGCAGAACTGACATCCGATTTATTATTTTACAGTGTGGACAAATTACAACTGAAAGCTGTAGATAATACTGAAACCCAGACAACGATCACAATACAGGCCATACTCCATAAGCTCATTCTTCGAAATAATCAAAAGATTATAAAAAAGGACAAAAAGATGGAACTTAAATTATACAGAGCGCGACATCCAAGACGAATGAAGTCAAAGGGTCAGGCTGTTTTCAGTGAAAAAGAATGCCCAAGCTGTGGGGCTAATTTCATGCCTGATAAAAATGGTTGTTGTTCCTACTGTGGATACCAGCTTACTGTTGATAATTCAAAATGGAGACTTGTTAATCTTTAGCGAGTGATAAATAATCGTTGGTTATATTGTACAAAAATAAAAACAATCCACAGAAGAAAAGGAAAGCCATTGTGAAAATGTTAACAAGATTCACCGCTGTGGATTGTTTTTTATGCAAAACATAAGATTGTCATTTATAAATTAATACGCTATAATATAGAAGAATTCTAAATAAATAATTCCTGATGGTTTTCACGGGTGTCAGGATCTTTAAGAATTGGAGGAAAGAAATATGTTAGTATCAGCTACAGAAATGCTTCAGAAAGCAAAAGCAGGCCACTACGCAGTAGGACAGTTCAACATCAACAATCTTGAGTGGACAAAGGCTATTCTTACAACAGCACAGGAACTCAACTCACCAGTTATCCTTGGTGTATCTGAGGGTGCAGGAAAGTACATGACAGGATATAAGACTGTTGTAGGTATGGTAAACGGAATGATGGAAGAACTTGGAATCACAGTTCCGGTTGCTCTTCACCTTGACCACGGCAGCTACGAAGGATGCCTGAAATGTGTAGAAGCAGGATTCTCATCAATCATGTTCGACGGATCTCATTATCCGATCGACGAGAATGTTGAGAAGACAAAAGAACTCGTTAAGATCGCTCACGAGCACGGAATGTCAATCGAGGCAGAGGTTGGATCCATCGGTGGAGAAGAAGACGGAGTTATCGGAAGAGGTGAATGCGCTGATCCGGAAGAGTGTAAGAGAGTAGCTGATCTGGGAATCGATTTCCTGGCAGCAGGTATCGGTAACATTCATGGTAAATATCCGGCAAACTGGGAAGGATTAAGCTTCGAGACTCTGGACGCTATTCAGCAGCGTACAGGAGATATGCCACTCGTACTTCACGGTGGTACAGGTATCCCGGAAGATATGATCAAGAAAGCAATCTCTCTTGGAGTTGCTAAGATCAACGTTAATACAGAGTGTCAGCTTTCTTTCGCAGCAGCTACACGTAAGTATGTTGAAGCAGGAAAAGATCTTGAGGGTAAAGGATTTGACCCACGTAAACTTCTCAAACCAGGTGCAGACGCAATCATGGAAACAGTAAAAGAGAAGATGGAGTTATTCGGATCTGTCGGAAAAGCCTGAGAAGAATTTTTTTGAAAAAAGCACTTGCGTTTTAAAGCAAGTTGAGGTATACTGACTCACGTAGACAGAACAAGGGCGTTCCAATTATAATTGGAGTGCCCTTTTTTTATCGCTTGGGAAATGATCCGCATGATTGAATCAGAGTGGATGGAATGAAATCAGATCTGACTGGATCAGACGGATGATTTCCTGAGAGGTAATCTATTATGGGGTTTCCCGTAGTGTAATCGAATATTGTTCATTGCAGTGAACGGTAATCGAAGAATTAAGAGAAAAGGAAGGTATAGGGTATGAGCACAGAATTATTCAATGTAGCTGACATCTTTGGAGAAAATGTATTTAATGATACAGTTATGCAGGAGCGTCTGCCAAAGAAAGTTTACAAGAATCTGAGAAAGACAATTGAAGAAGGAAAAGATCTGGATCTCGAGACAGCAGATGTTATTGCTCACGAGATGAAAGAATGGGCGATTGAAAAAGGAGCGACTCACTATACACACTGGTTCCTGCCACTTACAGGAGTTACAGCAGAGAAGCATGATTCCTTTATCTCAGCTCCACTTCCGAGCGGAAAGGTTCTGATGACTTTCTCAGGAAAGGAATTGATCAAGGGTGAGCCAGATGCATCTTCATTCCCATCCGGAGGCCTGAGAGCAACATTCGAGGCAAGGGGATATACAGCATGGGATTGTACCTCACCGGCATTCGTAAGACAGGACGCAGGCGGAGCTACACTTTGCATCCCGACAGCATTCTGCTCCTACACAGGAGAAGCACTGGATCAGAAGACACCACTGCTTCGTTCTATGGAAGCAATCAATAAAGAAGCATTAAGACTTCTTCGTTTATTTGGAAATACAACATCTAAGAAAGTTACTCCATCTGTTGGAGCAGAGCAGGAGTACTTCCTTGTAGATGCAGAGAAGTTTGAAGAAAGAAAAGACCTGATCTACACAGGACGTACACTCTTTGGAGCAATGCCTCCGAAAGGACAGGAGCTTGATGATCATTACTTCGGAACAATCCGTCAGAGAATCGCATCCTTCATGAGAGATGTAAATATCCAGCTTTGGAAAGTTGGTGTTCCGGCTAAGACACAGCATAATGAGGTTGCACCGGCACAGCACGAACTGGCTCCGATTTATACAGAGGCGAACATTGCGGTAGACCAGAACCAGCTGACAATGCAGACACTGAAGAGAGTAGCCTGCCAGCACGGACTGAAATGCCTGCTTCACGAGAAACCGTTCGCAGGAGTTAACGGATCCGGTAAACATGACAACTGGTCCATTACAACAGATGACGGAATCAACCTTCTTGATCCAGGTAAGACACCTCACGAGAATACACAGTTCCTTCTTGTACTTGCCTGCATCCTGAAAGCAGTTAACAAGCATGCAGACCTGCTTAGAGAATCCGCAGCAGATCCGGGAAATGACCACAGACTTGGAGCAAACGAGGCACCTCCGGCAATTATCTCTATCTTCCTTGGAGAACAGCTTGAGGATGTTGTTGAGCAGTTGATCAGTACAGGAGAAGCTACACACAGTCTGAAAGGCGGAAAGCTGGAGACAGGTGTAAGCACACTTCCGGATCTGTTCAAAGATGCAACAGACAGAAACAGAACATCACCGTTCGCATTTACAGGAAATAAGTTCGAGTTCCGTATGGTTGGATCAAGAGATTCTATCGCAAACCCGAATATCGTACTGAACACAATCGTTGCAGAAGCATTTGCAGATGCATGTGATATTCTTGAGAAGGCAGATGACTTTGATCTTGCAGTACATGATCTGATCAAAGAATACCTGACAGAGAACCAGAGAATCATCTTCAACGGAAACGGATACTCTGACGAGTGGGTTGCAGAGGCTGAGAGAAGAGGACTTCCGAACATTAAGTCTATGGTTGAAGCAATTCCGGCGATCACAACAGACAAGGCTGTAGAATTGTTTGAGAGATTCAGCGTATTCACAAAAGCAGAGCTTGAGTCCCGTGCAGAGATCCAGTATGAGGCATATGCTAAGGCAATCAATATTGAAGCCCGTACTATGATCGATATGGCAAGCAAACAGTTCCTGCCGGCATTTATCAAGTATACAAAGACACTTGCAGATACAGTAAATGCTGTAAAGGCAGCTGGTGTTGACGCATCTGTTCAGACAGAGACTCTGAAAGAAGTAAGTGCTCTGATGGCTGAGACAAAGGCAGCACTTGATAACCTTGTAAAAACAACAGCAGATGCAGCAGCAAAAGAAGAAGGCGAAGTACAGGCTACATACTATCATACAGAGGTTGTTCCGGCTATGGATGCACTCCGTGCACCGGTTGACAAACTTGAGATGATCGTGGATAAAGAAGCTTGGCCAATGCCATCTTACGGAGACCTGATCTTCGAGGTATAAAATTGCATTACAGAAAAGTAATTTGAAGTAAATGATTGGAAGTCATTATTCGGATAAAGAGTCTGGATAATGGCTTCTTTTTGCTTTGAAAATCGGGAAAGCTGCATGACTATTTCATGCAAGAAAGCAAAAATTATTGTATAATGAGAAGTGGTTCGTGCAGCTTGAGCGTATTCTGCACGAATGAGAAAAAGAAAGAGTGGAATAAAAATGCAGTCAGAAGCAGAACTTAGAAGTTTATTATCAAGAATAGATCACCGGGGATATCCGGCTTATAAAGATACAAAAGGACAGTACCGATTTCCGGGATATGTTTTATCGATCGATCACGTACAGGGAGATCCGTTTGCGTCACCGTCAAAGGTAAGTGTACTGGTGAGTGGGAAGACAGCAGGATTCCCACAGGAATTATATTGTGGAAAATGTCAGAGAATTGCACTTCAGGACGAATTGCTGCGCCAGTTTGGAAGAAGGGCAGAACGGTTTGCATTCAAGGCGAAAGGTTCAGGTAAGAGTGGTCTGATCTCTGTCAGCAGATGCGGACAGGAAGTTCTGGAGAGAACAGCGTGTCAGATTCAGCCGGAGAACGGAAATATCCTTCTTAGAATGGAAATCGGATTTCCGGCAAATGGACGAACAATCAATGCGAGAGAGTTAGAGAAGATTTTATTTGATTTTGTTCCGGAGTGTGTAAAGGCATCCTTGTTTTACAAGAATCTGGATGCAAAGAGATTGAGAAGAATCGTAGATCTGGCAGAAGATCAGGAGTACATCCGTAAAGAGCTTCCGAAACGTGGTCTGTGTGCTTTCGTGGCAAACGGAAGTGTACTGCCAAGGGAATCCGGAATCTCATCCCGGCCGATGCGTGACGGAATCGCCTTCCAGTCTCCGAAGGAACAGGAAGTGACACTGGAACTTCCGCATAAAGGAAAGATTACCGGTATGGGAATCCGTAAGGGGATTACCTTGATCGTCGGCGGAGGTTATCACGGAAAATCAACACTTTTGAAAGCATTGGAACTTGGAGTGTACAATCACATCGCAGGGGATGGAAGAGAGTATGTGATCACAGATGCGACAGCAGTGAAATTGCGTGCGGAGGATGGAAGAAGTATCCAGAAGACAGATATTTCCATGTTCATCAATGATCTTCCGAACGGAAAAGATACGACATCATTCTGTACAGAAGATGCAAGTGGAAGTACTTCACAGGCGGCAAATGTGATCGAAGAAATTGAGGCGGGAACATCTCTGTTCCTGATTGATGAAGATACGAGTGCAACGAATTTTATGATCCGTGATGAGCTGATGCAGCGCGTGATCCACAGAGAGATGGAACCGATCACACCATTTATTGAAAGAATCAGGGAATTGTATGAAAATTATGGGATCTCGACAGTGATCGTTGCAGGAAGTTCGGGAGCTTATTTCCATATTGCGGATAGTATTATTCAGATGGATCATTATGTTCCGAAAGACATTACGGTACGGGCGAAAAAAGAAGCAGAGAATTTCCCACAGATCAGCGTGCCGGAGCAGCCGGCAGAGAAACCGACTTATGACAGAGTGCCGCGACCGGATAAAGCATTTCGCGGAAATGACAGGATCAAGATGAAGACGATGGGAAAAGAATCAGTGATGATCAACAGGGATACGATCGATCTGAGATACTTAGAGCAGATTGCGGATAGCGAACAGGTGGCAGCACTTGGATACTGTGTACGATATGCACAGAAACATTTGATTGACGGAAAGAAGAATCTGATTCAGATTGTAGATGAGCTGGAAGAAGTGATGCAGAATAAATCGCTGGCGGAATTATGCGAGAGTACATCCAGTGTGTCCTGTATGGCAGTGCCGAGAAGACAGGAAATATTTGCATGTTTTGACCGATATAGAGCGCTTAGGTTAGTATGATATAGGAGTTGATAATATGAAATTAGAGAATGGAAGACCAGAAAACACAGAAGGAAGATTAGAAAAGGAAATCAGGGTATATGATTTCCTCGACAAGCTTGGTGTGGAATACCAGAGAGTAGACCATGAGGCTGCGATGACAATGGAAGCCTGTGAAGAGATCGACAGAACACTTGGAGATGGAACCGCAATCTGCAAGAACCTGTTCCTTTGCAATCGACAGGAAACAGACTTTTATCTGCTTCTGATGCCGGGTGACAAGCCATTCAAGACAAAGAATCTGTCGGCACAGATAGGTTCTGCCAGACTTTCCTTTGCAAAATCGGAGTATATGGAGAAGTATCTGGATATTACACCTGGCTCTGTCAGCGTTATGGGACTTATGAATGATACAGAGGGGAAAGTACAGCTTCTGATCGATGAGGATGTAATGAAAGATCCGTATTTTGGCTGTCATCCGTGTATCAATACATCCAGTCTGAAGATTCGTACATCAGACTTGATCGCAAAGATCATTCCGGCGCTGAAGCATGCGCCGAAGATGGTGAAACTTCCGGGAGCGGAGGAGCAACAGTAGTAATGAAAATGTGATTAATCGACACCAGGTCCATTTCCTGTTGGTTGTATATTTTTCGTGCATTTGCTATAATTTATATGTTGATATGCGAATAGCAGGTATCATTTTCAGGATTGATGCAGAGAAGATAAAAAGGAGGACTAGCGTGTCTGAAGAAAATAAAGTGATAGATGAAGTGAATACATCAGGAGTAGTCGAGCAGCCGGTGGGTGTGGAGGAGATTCCGCCAGTGAAGACAGAGGCGATACCACCGGTGAATACGGAACCAACACATCCTGTACAGCCACCGGTAGAACCGGCGCAGAAGCTGGAAGATTATTACAAAGAGACTGCGGAGGATCGTGTAGCTGAGGAAGAGTACGAGCAGGTGGTTAAAGATCCGCAGAACCGGAAGGAAAAGATCGATCAGATCAAGAGTATTTTCCACCGCAGTGGGGAGAAGAAGTTTTCCAGAGAAGAAGTGATTCTTTCTAAGATCCGGCCGGAAGATATGCTGGAATATCTGACGTTGGAACAGCGCAGACTGGAATGCTTACAGAAAGCAAGACAGAGCCGGAATGAGAAGCTTCTCAAGGTGCTTCAGCTTGCGGCGATACTTGCAGCAATTGTAGCGGTTGTCGCTTTACTGAAGGATAATCCGGTCGTTCTTGTGAACATTCTGTATATGCTTGGTATTGTAGCAGCAATCTGGATCTGGAAGAATCCGGGAAAGAAGTAAATTTACTGTAATGAGGTGACGATATGAAATTTTTTCATTTATCAGACCTGCATATAGGAAAGCAATTACATCACTATAACCTCCGGGAGGATCAGGAACATATCCTTGCGGAGGTTCTTTCATATGCAGCGTCCATACATCCGGATGCAATTGTTATCGCAGGAGACATTTATGATAAATCCGTGCCGTCGGCAGAAGCAGTCAGCTTGCTTGATGAATTCTTGACAGCTCTGGCTAAGATTGAACCGGCGATTCCGGTTCTTATTATATCGGGAAATCATGATTCGGCACAGCGGCTTGATTATGCCAGTCGTTTGCTTGGAAGTCATCAGATTTATATTGCGGGGCAGGCACCGGAGAAAGAAGTAGATCGTCTGAAAAAGATTACTTTGACGGATGAATTTGGAGAAGTGGATTTCTGGCTGCTTCCGTTTTTAAAGCCGGGATATGTGCGCAAGATTTTTGGCGGAGAGGTGCCGGAGAGTTATACGGCAGCTGTACAAGGAATTCTGGAGAGGGAGAAGATTGATTTTTCCAGAAGAAATGTACTGGTTTCCCATCAGTTTTATACAGGGAAGGGGGAGACTCCAACAACGTGTGAATCAGAAGTATTATCTGTCGGAGGCATTGATAATGTAGATATTTCTGTAGTACAGGAGTTTGATTATGTAGCACTTGGACATTTACACGGAGCACAGAGAGTCGGTCAGGAGAAGATTCGCTATTGTGGAACGTTGCTGAAATATTCAGTCAGCGAAGCAAACCAGAAGAAGACACTTCATGTAGTTGAACTGAAAGAAAAAGGGAGTGAGCCGGAGATTCAGAAGCTGCCGCTGCATCCACTTCGTGATGTGAGAAAACTCAGGGGAACTCTGGAAGAGATTCTTGAAGCGGAGGATGGAAGAGGAAGCGAAGATTATGTCAGTGTAACGCTGACAGATGAGGTTGATCCGTACAAACCAAAGGAACAGCTGGAAAGAAAATTCCATCATATTCTAGAAGTGCGGATGGATAATGAGAGAACAAGACAGAAGCTGGAATTTTCTGAAGAACAGATACGGATCGGTACTCCGTTTGAAACATTTTGTGATTTCTACAAAGAGATGCAGGGGCAGGAAATGTCTGAGCAGGAACAAAAGATCTTAAGAGAGATTCTAAGTGAAATGAAAGGGGAAGACGTATGAGACCGGTGAGATTGACGATGTCCGCATTCGGATCTTATGCGGGCGTCCAGGAGATAGATTTTACAAAGATTCACAGCGGATTATTTCTGATCACCGGAGATACGGGTGCAGGAAAAACAACCATCTTTGATGCAATCATGTATGCGCTGTATGACCGGACGAGTGGCGGACGCAGAGATGGAAATATGATGCGCAGCCAGTATGCATCAGAAGACACAGACACTTATGTTGAATATGTGTTTTCTTATCGGGGACAGGAATATACCGTGCGCCGTAATCCGGAATATCTCCGGGTAGGGAAGAGAAGAAAAGCAGATGGAAGCCTCCGGTATGTGAAAGAGACAGCGAAGGTTAGTCTCCTTCTTCCGGACGGAAGGGAATATCAGGGGAAGAAGCGAGAGACAGACCAGAAGATTCAGGAAATCATTGGTCTTGATGCGGGACAGTTTACACAGATTGCCATGATCGCGCAGGGAGATTTCTTAAAGCTTCTTCATGCAGAATCGAAAGAACGTAAAAAAATCTTCTCACAGATTTTCCAGACACAGATCTACTGGCGGATTCAGGAAGCACTGAAAGAAAAAGGAAAAGATCTGTATATTGCGCTGAAGGAAAGTGAATCAGACATTCGGCGTGAGATGGAGCGTGTGGAATCGGAGGACACAGATCAGCAGGATCTGGCAGACCAGTGGAAAGAACTCTGTGAGTTATCCATGCCGGAAGGGGAAAAGGTTCTGGAGGCTGTGAAAAACTTTCTCGAATATGAAGAAAGTTGTGGAAAAGTCTTAAAGAAAGAATCAGAGGAACTTAAGAAACAGTCAGAAACACTTCGAATGCTGATTCAGAAGAAAGAAGAGAAGAATAAGATATTTGATCGTTTGGAAATGGAAGAGAAACAGCTGAGTATTCTGAATGCAAAAAAGGAAGAGATGGAAACCTGTCGGGTTCAGGCAGTGCTTGGACACCGGGCAGAGCAGGCGAGACATCTGGAAGTGCAGGCTCTTCGAACAGCGAAATCCGTGCGGCAGATACAGGGCGAGATCGAGCAGATCACTGTATGGCAGAAGGAACAGGAAAAGGAACTTTCTGAGGTTAAAGAAAAAGCGGAAGAATTGGAAGAAGTTTTTGCAAAGGAAGAACCGGAAATGCTGAAAAGAATTTCACAGTTATCGGATCTTCTTCCACATTACGCAAATGTGCGTAAGTATTTGAAAGAATATGAAAATCAGACAGGGGCAATGCAGCGATGTATACAGAATTGTCAGGAAGCATCAGCTCAGTATGAGGAAGCATATGCGAAATTCTTTCAGGAGCAGGCGGGAATCCTGGCAAAGGAATTACAGGAAGGTATTCCATGTCCGGTCTGCGGATCAGTAGAACATCCGCATCCGGCAAAGATTTCCGGAGAAGCACCGGATAAAGAGACGGTAGAGAAACTGAAGCAAAGACGTGATCTGCTGGAACAAAAAAGAATACAGCAGCAGGAAAAGTTTCAGATATGTAAAGCACAGCTTGAATCAGAACAACGTATTCTCGGAGATAATCCTGTGAAAGAAGAGCAGGTAAAAGAAGAGCTTCAGAAGATGCAGGTTGAACTGGATCGGAAGAAGAATGAAACAAAGCAGGCACAGGAACAGTGCCGTAAGATGACGGAGGAAAGCAGACGTCAGGCAGGAAAACTGGAGGGACTTCGAGGCCAGAAGGCAGAACTTGAGAAGCGTTTTGTAAAAGAGCAGGAAGAGTTCCGAGAGGAGATCAGCCGACAGGAATTTACTTCACAGGAAGAATTCCGTGAGGCGAAACAGTGGATCGAAGGGTGGCGGGAGAAAGACAAAGAAGTGAAAGAACATGACCGCCAGCTGTTAGAGAAAAAGGCAAAGATCGAGACACTGAAGGAACAGACTTCAGGCGAAAAGCGGGAAGATCCGCAGCAGGAGATAGAAAAGCGAAATGAAGTAGAACATCTGTTGAAAGAAAAACAGGATCATCAGATGCAGCTTCACAGCAGATGGACAGGTAACCAGAATGCGTACAAGAATCTGAAACAATATTTTTCTTCGCAGGAAGCTCTGCGAAAAGAATATGAGGTACTTTCCAACCTGAGCAAGACTGCAAATGGCAATTTGAGCGGCAGTGTGAAACTTGATTTTGAGACGTATGTACAGCGGACTTATTTCCGGCAGATCATTCAGGCGGCAAACCGCAGGCTGGCGCGGATGACATCAAATGAATTTATTTTACAGTGCAGGGAGATTCAGGATCTGAGCAGTCAGGGACAGGCCGGACTTGATCTGGATGTCTATGATCTGGTGACAGATTCTGTCAGAGATGTAAAGTCTCTCTCAGGAGGAGAATCCTTCATGGCAGCTTTGTCGATGGCATTGGGACTTGCAGATATTATCCAGAATACGGCGGGAGCTGTAAGTCTGGAGACGATGTTTGTAGATGAAGGATTCGGATCTCTGGATGATGCATCAAGAGACCGTGCAATTCAGATTCTCAAAGAACTTGCAGGAGAGAAAGGACTGGTTGGAATCATTTCCCATGTAAATGAATTGAAAGAGCAGATTGACTGGAAATTAAATATTATAAAGACGGAGCATGGAAGTCAGGCAAAATGGGAAATCTAAAAGCATAAGGCAATAATAGGGACAGCTACGAAGAAGGACAGAATACAGGCAGGTGCGGAAAATGAAACAAAATGGAATGAGAGAAAGAAAAGGAAGGATTTCAAGATACGGAAGAAGGATGTTGGCAGTTCTGCTCAGCGCAGGGATGCTGCTGACAGAGACTCTTCCGGTATTCGGAACAGAAAATACGGAGGAAACGGCACGCCCACATCAGCTTTATTGCACAGTACTTGGAGACAGTATTGCGAAAGGTTACACTTGCGATAAATCCTGGATGGAGAATTATGGAAGTCTGGCAGCAAAGGAAATAGCATATAGCGAAGGGTGCAGATATATTTATCACAATTATGCAAGAACAGGTCTTGATACAGCAGGATTGAACGAAAAGTATTTGTCAAAGCAGGATGTGCAGACGAATCTTGCAAAAGCAGATGTTATTTTTATAACAATTGGTTCGAATGACCTGCTCAACGAATGTAAGCGTGTGGTTCAGGAAATCCTGAAGACAGATACAAAATTTAAAAGTGCGGATGAGGCACTTGCATCTTTGAAAGAGTCTGTAAAGAAGAATCCGCTGCTTGTGCTGAGTGCGATCAACGCGTTGAACAACTGGGATTATAATTCCTTTGAAAAAGAATGGATCCAGATGATGAAGACAGTAAATTCATTGAAAAAGGACGATGCAAAAGTGATCGTGACTACAATTTATAATCCGGCAGGAAATATGAAGCTTCCATCTACGCTGAATAAAATTGTAGAAGACATTATTGAAAATATGAACGCAATCATTGAAAAACGTGCGGGAAAATACGATTATGAAGTTGCGGATGTGTATCAGTCATCTGTGATATCTCATCTGCAGAAAGACGGAGTACATCCGGATTCTCAGGGGCAGCAGATCATTGCAGATCTGGTTTGTAAGGAATACGAAAAGTAAAAAAGAAGCATTCTTTGTGTTGGTTCTTATATGGAACAATGCAGAGAGTGCTTTGTTCTTTTTGCAAGAAATAGAACTGTCACATTTATAACACAAAACATTCACAGAATCCTGATACTTTTGAAAGGTCAAAAATCCCGGTTTGTCTGCATAGATATAGACTGGAAGAAATATAGGGAGGTAAGACTTTGATAGAAGTAAAGAATCTTGTGAAGAAGTATGGAAATCATACAGCAGTAGATCATTTAAACTTCACAATAGAGGAAGGGCATGTCTACGGCTTTCTTGGACCGAATGGGGCGGGAAAATCAACAACGATGAATATTATGACAGGATACCTCGGTGCTACCGAAGGAGAAGTACTGATTAATGGACATGATATTCTGAAAGAACCTGAGGAGGCGAAAAAGCAGATTGGTTATCTGCCGGAATTGCCACCGTTGTATATGGAGATGACAGTCCGTGAATATCTGGAATTTGTAGCGGAGTTGAAAGGAATCGCTAAGAATAAAAGAGAAGAGTCTATCAATGAAGTAGAGAAGATGGTGAAGATCTGGGAAGTGGAAAACCGTCTGATCAGGAATCTGTCGAAAGGATACCGTCAGAGAGTCGGACTGGCACAGGCAGTGCTTGGATTCCCAAAGATCATTATTCTTGATGAACCAAGTGTCGGACTTGATCCAAAACAGATCATAGAGATCCGTGAACTGATCCGTCAGCTTGCGAAGAAACATACGGTGATCCTGAGTTCTCATATTCTGGCGGAAGTCCGTGAAGTCTGCGATTATATTTTGATTATTTCCAAAGGAAAACTGGTCGCAAGCGATACGCCGGAGAACCTGGAACGGAATCTGGGAGATTCTGATCTGATTGAGATCGAGACGAAAGCAGGCCCGGACGAAGTTCGAAGAATTCTTGAGACAGTAGATGGAATTCGAAGCATTTCTACAAAGCATCTGGAAAATGGAATCACATGGGCTCAGGTTCAGGAAAAGAAAAATACAGATATACGTGAGAAAGTATTTCAGGCATTTGCACAGAATCATCAGCCACTGCTGAAACTGAATCCGCTGCAGGTAAGTCTTGAAGATGTCTTTATGGAACTGACGCAGAGCGACAGGGCAGCAGAAGAATATGCAGAAAAGGCGAAGAAGAAGGAAACGGAGGACATGAAAGATGCTGGCGATTTATAAAAGAGAAGTACGCTCCTATTTTCAGTCTATGGTGGGATGCGTGTTTGTTGCATTTCTTATTGCATTTACAGGAATCTACTTTATGGCATATAACCTGACAGCCGGATATCCATACTTTTCCTATACGCTTTCAGGTACACTGATCGTATTTATAGTAGGGATTCCGCTGATCACGATGCGCAGTTTTTCAGAAGAGCGTAAAAATAAGACAGATCAGCTGCTTCTGACAGCTCCGGTCAGTCTGTGGAAGGTTGTGCTTGGAAAATATCTTGCAATGGTAACGGTAATTGGAATCCCGAATGTGATCTTCTGTGCGTTCCCATTAATCATTAAGGCACAGGGAACTGCATATCTGAAAGTAGATTACATATCCATCGGGGTATTCTTCCTGTTGGGCTGTGTATATGCGGCGATCGGCATGTTCCTGTCTGCTCTGACGGAAAGTCAGATGATCGCATTTATCAGTACATTTGGTATTCTGCTTATCCTGTATCTTTGGAATGGAATTCTTTCCATGCTTCCAAGCAGTGCAGTCAGCGGATTGGTCGGTGTGCTTATTATTCTGACTCTGATTGTTGTTTATATTTATCAGATGACAGGAAATATAGTGATTGCCGGTGTGATCGAAGCAGTTGGTGTGATCGCCGGTGTGGTCGTGTACTTTGTGAAATCAAGTCTTTATGAAAACCTGCTGACAAAGATGCTTGGAAGACTGGCACTTGCAGATGTATTTACGGATATCACTTCGAACAGTATTGTAGATATAACAGGAATCGCGCTGTATCTTTCACTGATCGTAGTCTTTGTGTTCCTGACAGTACAGGCAATCCAGAAGAGACGTTGGAATTAGGAGGGCATGAAAGTGGATAGAAGAAAGAAAACAACAGGAAAGATCAAAGGGATGTTCCACACCTCCGGTACAAAGCACGGATCTTACAGTGTGGGGCTGACAGTACTTGTAATCGCGATTGTTATTGTGTTCAATCTGGTGATCGGACAGATTCCGGAAGCTTATCGCAATCTGGATATGAGCAGTACAAAGATTTATGAAATTTCAGATACAACAAAGGATCTGCTGAGCGGATTGAATGATAAAGTCGATATGAAAGTTCTTGCGGTAAAGAAAGACACGGATGACAGGATTAAGACATTTATCAGTAAATATGCAGCACTTTCAGATAAGATCAATGTTGAGTGGATCGATCCGGTTCTGCATCCGTCAGCATTGACAGAGTATAATGCATCCGAAAATACAATTGTTGTATCTTGTGAAGCAACAGGAAAGACAACAACTATTTCTTTTGACAAGATTCTTGTTATGGATACGTCTTCCTATTATTATTCAGGAAATGCATCTTATTCAGAATTTGACGGAGATGGCCAGTTGACAAGTGCGGTGAATTATGTGACAAGTGATGTGCAGAAGACAATCTATAAAGTAAGCGGACATGGAGAGGCGGAACTGTCATCTACAGTTACAGACTTGATGAGTAAAAACAATTATACGCTGACAGAACTGAATCTTCTAATGGCAGATTCCATTCCGGATGATTGTGATCTTCTGCTTATGAATGCACCGACGAATGACCTTTCAGAAAATGAAGTGACACTTCTGACAAATTATCTGGCAGCAGGTGGAAAAGTGATGTGTCTGCTTGGGGATACCTCTCTGACGGATTTCCCAAATCTGGCAAGTGTGCTGAAGGTGTATGGAATTGAAGGTGTAGATGGTTATATTGCGGATCCGACAAGATGTTATCAGAACCAGCCATATTATATCTTCCCACAGCTGAATGTATCCGGTGATCTTGCGAACGGAATCAGTTCTCAGATGGTGCTTTTGACGAATGCACATGGAATGACATTGACAGATCCGACACGAGATACGATAACAACAAGTGCATTCATGGAGACATCGGAAAATGGATACGCAGTAACAGAGTCCGAACAGAAACAGGGAACGTATGAACTTGGAGTTGTCGCAACAGAGACAATTTCTTCGGGAGATGATTCTTCTTCGAATAGTTCAGATGCCGAGGCAACAGATACAACAACTGATGATAGTGAAAGTACGGAAGATTCTGAGGAAAGCAGTACAACAGAAGCCCGTCTGACGGTGATCTCCGCAGGAAGTCTGATCGATCAGAATATTACAGATGCATTTTCACAGCTTGAGAATACACAGATCTTTATGAATGCAGTAAGTGCAAACTTTGACGGAGTACAGAATCTGTCCATCGAGGCAAAGAGCCTTGGAACAGAGTATAATACGATACAGCATGCCGGTCTGTTCAGCCTTCTTGTAATCTTTGGAATCCCGGCAGTGATTCTGATCGCCGGATTCAGCGTATGGTTCAGAAGAAGAAAAGCTTAAGGAGGAAGAAAATTAGAATGAAGAAAAAGAAAGGGCCAGTGATTCTGATCGGTGTTCTGGTGTTGCTCCTTATCCTCTATTTTGCCTTAAGCACATGGAATAAGAAGCAGGATTCCAAGGAAGAAGAAACGGTGAAAGTGACAGACCTGAAGACCTCAGAGATTACCGGGGTGAAATATGATCTTGGTACGGGTGAAATGAATTTTGAGAAAGACGGAGATACCTGGTACTATACCGCAGATAAAGATTTTCCATTGCGTCAGAGTTATCCGAAGACAGTGGCTGATGCCATGGGACAGTTGAGTGCGGATCGAGAACTTGAGGATGCGGATGCGCTGGAAGAATATGGATTGGATCATCCGACTTATACAGTTACACTGACAGATGAAGATGGAACTGTGACAACAATCAAGGTTGGGAATGCGACCGGAAATGATTACTATGCGACAGTGGACGATACGGAAAAGGTTTATACAATTCCGGCGACTTCATTGGATGATATCCAGACAGAACTGGATCAGATTGCTCAGCTGGATACTTATCCAAGTATCGGAAGTGGAAATCTGAAAAAAGAAGTGATCACACAGAACGGTGAGACAATCACCTATGATTCCGAAAATGAAGATCAGGAAGAAGATGTTGCAGCAGTAGCCGGAGGACTTGGTGCTGTGAAGCTGTCAGAGGCGGCGGACTATTCTGTAGATGATGTGGATCTTGCAGGGTATGGTCTGGATGATACTTCCAGAATAACGGTAGAAGTCACTTATACAAGTGATGCTAAAGATCAGACAATGACACTTTATATCGGTGGTGAAAATGGAAGTGGAGACAGATATGTCATGATGAATGATTCCAGGATCGTGTACCTGATCTCGGATGAAATCTGTAATAATATATTGAATCAATAAAGACTGGTAACTGTTTGGAGAAAACGAAGAAAATTCGGTGCGTTTCCTTTGGACAGTTACCACATTTTATATTTATTTAATTGACTTTTGAGTGAAAACAGCGCAGAATATAGCACATATTATTTTTGTGAAAAACTTAACTCAAGAAATGTATGACAAGATACTGTTACTGTAAAGAGTGATGGAAGATTGCAGGCGGATTAATTTAAGAAAGAAGGATTAGTGTGAAAGAAAAGTTTTTACGTTTTATGCAGGGAAGGTATGGATTGGATCAGTTCTCTAAGGCTCTGCTTATTGGGGGACTGATAGTAGTGTTCTTATCCTCATTTTTTGCAGGAGGAAGGGCAGGATCATTATTCTATTTACTTGGATGGATATTGATCATTTATTGTTATTTTCGTATATTCTCCAAAAATGTATCTAAACGATATGCGGAAAATCAGAAGTATCTTGCAAAGACATACAAGATTAGGACTTATATTCAGCAGCAGAAGAACAGTCTGGCGCAAAGAAAGGCATATCATATTTATAAATGTCCGGGGTGCAAACAGAAGATTCGTATTCCGAAAGGAAAGGGAAAGATTGAGATTCGCTGTCCGAAATGTGGAACAACATTTATTAAGAAGAGTTGACAGGTTTACTGGAGACGAGCAATCTGTTATGATATTCAAGTGTTGCTGGTCGCACATCGTGTGAACAGTAACTGTTTGTTAGAATAAAGGCAAGAGAAAGAACGAGGAAATAGGAAGGATGTCAGATCCATACAGTATATTAGGTGTAGACAGGAATGCTACGGATGAAGATGTGAAGAAAGCTTATCGAAAGCTGAGCCGACAGTATCATCCAGATGCGAATATCAATAATCCGAAGAAAGATGAGGCTGAGGCGAAGTTTAAGGAAGTGCAGCAGGCTTATCAGCAGATTATGGATGAACGCGAAAAAGGATATACTTCCGGATATGGTTCGAGTGATGGTTCAGGTTATGGAGGTTACGACCCGTTTGGAGGATTCGGCGGTTTTGGTTCTTATGGATATGGTTCAGCAGGAAGTATGGGTGGAACTTCCGGGATGAGTGAGGAAGATGCACATCTGAATGCGGCAGCTAATTACATACGAAGCGGACATTATAAAGAGGCTCTTAACGTACTTGACGGAATCAGTCAGCATAGTGCAAGATGGTATTTCTACAGCGCATCGGCGAATTCCGGATTAGGAAATAACGTGACTGCATTGGAACATGCGAGAGAAGCAGTTCGTCTGGAACCACAGAATATGCAGTATCAGATGTTACTTCAACAGCTGGAAGGTGGCGGAAACTGGTATCAGACAAGACAGACAATGTACGGATATCCGGGAACCTATAATAGCAGCTGGTGTGTGAAACTATGTATTGCCAATCTGATGTGCAATATTTGCTGTAACAGTGGCGGACTGTGCCTGGGAGGCGGTCCGGGTGGCGGAACATTTATGTAAGAGGAATAGAAGAGGAGAACCGAGAATGTTAACACAGTTTTCGAGAACAGAACTGCTTTTAGGTAAGGAAGCAATGAACAGGCTGGAAGATGCCCGCGTTGCAGTGTTCGGTATTGGTGGTGTCGGTGGATACGTGTGTGAAGCTCTTGCAAGAAGCGGAGTTGGAAAGCTGGATCTGATCGATAATGATAAAGTCTGTATGAGTAATCTGAACCGACAGATTATTGCAACGAGAAAGACGGTTGGTCAATATAAAACAGAAGTGATGAAGGACAGGATTCTCGATATTAATCCGGAGGCGAAAGTGAATATTCACAATTGTTTCTTTCTGCCGGATAATGCAGATGAATTTCCTTTTGAAGAATATGACTATGTTGTGGATGCGGTAGATACAGTGACAGCTAAAATTGCTTTAGTTATGAAGTGTAAAGAATTGGATATACCGATCATCAGCAGCATGGGGGCGGGGAATAAGCTTGATGCAAGTGCGTTTCGTGTGACGGATATTTATAAGACTAAGGTATGCCCACTTGCGAAGGTAATGCGACGAGAATTAAAGAAACGCGGTGTTAAGAAACTGAAAGTTGTATATTCAGAAGAAGAGCCGATCCGTCCATTGGAAGATACTTCAGATAATTGCAATGTGGAGGAAACTTGTCAGGAAAATCTGGAATACAAGGCTGCAAAACGCAGATCCACTCCGGGCAGTGTGGCATTTGTGCCATCAGTGGCAGGGTTGATCATTGCAGGTGAAGTGATTAAAGATTTGGCAAAATGTGAATAGAACGACAGGGGAAGAGAGATGAGTAAGTCAAAGAAAGAATTAAGCTTTGCGGAGGAAGTAGAGCAGAGTCTGCGCAAGAAATTCAGGAAGAATATCTGGTGTAAATTTACAAAGGCAATCAATGAATATGAACTTGTAAAACCGGGAGACAAAATTGCTGTCTGCATTTCCGGAGGAAAAGATTCTATGTTGCTGGCAAAGCTTTTTCAAGAACTGAAGCGTCATAATAAGTTTGATTTTGAGGTGAAGTTTCTTGTGATGGATCCGGGGTACAGTCCGGTTAACCGTCAGGTGATAGAGGAGAATGCAAAGCGGCTGGAGATTCCGATAGAGGTTTTTGAATCAGATATTTTCGAATCAGTTTTTAATATAGAAAAGTCACCATGTTATCTCTGTGCAAGAATGCGTCGCGGATATCTGTATAGTCATGCGCAGAAGATGGGATGCAATAAGATTGCATTAGGACATCATTATGATGATGTGATCGAGACGATCCTCATGGGGATGCTCTATTCAGCGCAGGTGCAGACGATGATGCCGAAGCTGCATAGTACAAATTTTGAAGGAATGGAACTGATCCGACCGCTATATATGGTTCGCGAAGAAGATATCAAAGCATGGAGAGATTATAATGATCTGTATTTTCTTCAGTGTGCATGTAAGTTTACAGAAGCGTGCGCTACAACTGAGAATGAAGAGAATCTTTCTAAGCGTAAAGAAATCAAAGAATTGATCGCTACATTGAAAAAAGTAAATCCATATGTGGAGGGAAATATTTTCAAGAGTGTTGAAAATGTAAATCTGGATACTGTAGTTGCGTATAAGTCAAAAGGTGAGAAGCATCATTTCCTTGACACTTACGATGAGAAGTCGGAAGAACAAGGTGAATGATACGGAACTGCGGATGTAAATGAAGAAGCAGTGTATATAAAAATGCTAAATTGAAAAATTAAGAAAGAGGCTTGACTTCTGTTTGCCCCCATGATACAATGTTTGGGCGAATGGAAGTAGGCTTTTTTTTTATGCCTAAAAATTGATGGCTCGCAACCATCAGCAACACGTAGGTGAATATATTAAAAGCGAGGTGGAAGTTGTGCGCACAAGAATTAC
>OHUD01000060.1_pt1 | contig 64541 bp, 56 predicted proteins | sample 1579021 | NCBI WGS metagenome assembly OHUD01 (sample SAMEA3879597, study PRJEB24766) | human gut metagenome | biome: human-associated habitat; feature: feces | place: USA | collected 1985/1987
TTTTATTTTTTCAGATATAATAGAATATAGATTTTATAAAATTTCCAATGATTTTATTTTATCTACCCAAAGTGATACACAACCAAATTCACCTTCTTGTTTTATATAACGCTTATCTTGAGATATAAATACCAATGCATGTGGTCTATCATTATCATCTTTACATAATTGTATGGTTGTTTTATATACTCTTCCCGTATAAGTTGTATTATCACAATAAGTAACTTTCACTAATGTACCTTTTTCAATAAACATATTTTTAGGAGGAAACGACTATGAGATGTCCTGCATTTGAGCCATTAATTATTGATATGGAAAAACACGACATAGATAAAGAACATTATTTTTTTAATTATAATAATTTTAGGTTTGACACTATTTTATCTATTGTCTCAACTGGTTATGAAATTCTTGTCGCAATTCATACACATAATTGGGGATGTGTTTTAACAATGGATGATGATTTTAATATTGAAGTGCAAGATAATGATTACTATTCCCTTTGTTCATTATTAAATTTAAATTGGAATGCTGATCATTTTAGTTCTGCTACGTTCCTCCGCCTCCTTTCTCAAAATGCTCCTTTACACTCTAATATGCGAGGTGTTGATTACAGAGAGTTGCAAAATTATCTTCCTTATCGTCATGTTGATGATGAAGATAAAATATACTTTTGTGGTTGGAACGATCATAAAGCAGATAAAAGAAAAGCCCATAATTTTGATAAAACTGAATTTTATTTAGGAAAAAAAGTTGCAGATTATTGTCGTGCTAATAATATTAGTTCATTATGGTCTGATATTCCTCGTGATGAAAGACGATTAACAAATCCTTGGGATTAATTTTTCCAAAATCCTCTATAATTCAAAAAAATTTGTATAAATTTCTTTAGGAAAGTCAACCTAGAGCCTAAGCTCTAGGTTGTTTCCTCTTTTAATAACTTACATTATCTCCTTGTTTTCACACTAATTCAATTTTTGCATTAAAAAACACACCTGTTTCCAGATGTGTTTTTTGTGAAGCTATGATTCAGTATAAACGAGGTCACTCACTACTCCTGTTTACCCTACACCAATTTTCTATTGGTACTATCTGATTTTCTATCAGCACTATCTGGTTTTCTACCAGCAATATCTAATCATTGATTAGAAATGTATAATCTCCATATCTTCAATGAGACAATTATAATATGTATTTTGAATTTATGCAATAATTTGAAATTAAATGCCTTCTATATTACATCCACTATCTAATGTGATTCCTAATTGTGATGCAATTCTTGTCATTACTTTTTTCATAAATGCATTATTTACTTTTCCCTTGCGATCCATTAATCGCTTTCTATCTAATGTGTATATATCTGTAAGATTGATTCTACACTTATTATCTTCTGTTTCCTTTATTAAATCACCATATTCCAGATCCGCTTCTGTTATTTCCATTTGCCAAGCACTTTTTTTAACTGCTTGTCCATCTAAATGAACAGCATTAAATGTATAACTTCCTTTTGTATGTGCCTTTTGGGATATTACAAGCGCCCATCTCATACCAGTTGTTTCACTTCCTACACCAGTCGGCACTTCTACCATCCAGATTTCCCCTCTGTGTACACGCTGTCTTGGTTGGCTTTCCATTTCATATAATCTATATCCTGCAGCTATTCTTGTTTTAAAATCTTCCTGTCGTTTTGCTGTTGGAAGTGAACCATATGTTCTTATGCTTTTATTAATTACACTTTCAAAATTTTCCCAATAACGCCACTTATCCTCTTGCTAAATTTCAATAGTTTCATCCATATCTGATGTATAACCATATCTTTCTGCTAATTGGTCTATTGCCATTATCATTAAATCAGCATCTACATCATTATAGACTTTTTCCAGCCAGTCCATTGCATCTTCAAATTCATAATCAGCACTTAAATCAATTTTTCCCCAGTCTTATTATTTCTGGAGCATAACTGCATAATGTTTTCAGTCAGATCTTTTTCATTTTCATCATTATGTATTCTGTCTAACTTTAACATTGCTGTTCTGAATCTGGCAACATTACTTTCATTTGCTTCTGTGCAAGTATCTTTATCTGGTTCATACTTGCCAGAAAATATGTTTTCTTTTGGCATAAATAAAGCCCTCCATTTCTTTTTGTGATAGATTAATTATACCAAAATCCAACATTTATATAAAATTATATTTTACTGTTCGTCCTCATCATTTTCAAAATTCATATTTATATTTTCTTTATCCATATAACCATCAATCACATTTCCATCATCATCAATAAAAAATACACGATATTTTTTATCTGTCTTATCTATGATATTTACGTATGTATTTTTATTTTGAATTTCATAAATCACAGGTGCATTATCCTCAGCAGAAAATGTTATAACTTTCCCAAGCTGTGCTTTGCCTAAATCATATATAAGACTCAAAGCTAATGGCAGCAATACATTCTTAAGGAAAAATTTTATAACTGCATAGAACTTTTCTTTAAATTTGTTATTTTCAATATCTGCCTCACCAAGAGTATCGTTTTTTATTTCTTCCCTAACAACATTTCCTAACTCTTCTTTGCTTATTTCTGGCTCTCCAGCTTCTTCTTTTGCTGTTTCATATGCATAATCAATAACCTCTGAAAATTTAGAATTAATTATATTATCTGTATTCAATAATTCGCCTAAATGAGAGTGTAAGCCTGCAAATGAGCTCATGTCTATTTTAGGCATCTGATCAGCTAATTGTTGTAATCCTGCCTGTAATCCAGTCAATTTTCCATAATCAATATTTATTGAAAATTCAGACCACATACGCATGGATTTATTAATAGAACTTTCTGGATCGTTTAATACAGTTTGCCATGCTTGCATCTGCTTATGTAAATCACTTCCTACAAGTGATTTTTGTAGTGCTTCTATTCCTGCTGTTATACCTTTTAGATTTTTATAAAATTCACTATCCAACATTTTTGTATATGAATCTAATAATTCACTTGTTGTTGCTGACATATAATTTACCTCCTGTCATTGTTTATATCTCCATAGTAATACTTTCTTTTGTGACATATAGGACAACTTTTTATTTATGATGTTTTACTAACAAAAAATATTTCTATCGCTTCCAGATTAAAACTATACACCATATTGTGGTTGCTCTATTTTATAAAATACTATATATTGTGGTATATTTCAAGTATAAAAAAGCAGGTATATTTCAACCTGCATTTTTCTATTCTGCTTCTTTCAAGCTGTTATATATTTCATCCGAGAAAATGCCAAGTACTTTTCTCTTCATTTCATCATTGCTTAGTAATAAGCTGAAAAAGTCTTGATTCTGCTCCAATCCCTCTATTAATGCATCATCTATGTTGTCAAAATATGCAAATTCAAAATCTTTTTCTGTATTGTTCTTTGCTGATGTTTTTAGCTTCTCAGATTTCATCATAATGTCTTTTATCTGAAGCATTGCTTTTACTGCTACATCATTATCATATTCTTTTCCTGCTATACTGTTGATTTCTGCTATTATCTGTGATAGTTTCTCCTCTTTATCTTCTGATAACACAAAATGGTCTGCTGTCGGAAGTTTCGTAACAGGATCAGATTTTAATTTTGATTTATGTTCGGCTTTCTTCTTCTGAACAAAATTCATGGCGGTTATCTTTCCATCTAAATTAAATCCACCGCCTGGGTGCTTTATATTTACATATGCAAGTAATAAAGCTATAAATCTATATTTCTTGTGTAGTTCAGTATCTTCAAAACACGATACCTGTAATAAAAATTCATAGAAACGCACAAATCGCCTCATTGTTATTACAAGCTCTTTTTGTTCTTCATAATCAAGTTTATCTATGTTCTTCTTTACTTTCTGGAACAAGAATGTTAATCGTTTCTTTTCCTTTGCTGTAATATCATCTTTATATAAAATTTCATTTGCATCTTCTATATCCAATGGATCTATTACTGTATATCCATCTATTTTTGCTTCTAAATCATAAATTGCAGATGGGGTAACTGAATTGGATAAAAGTGTTGTTGTGTAATATTTTGAAAATGCCGCCTGTATATCTTCATAGTCATTTACAAAATCAAGTATAAACGTTTTCTTGTCGTATGGTGGACAGATTCTATTAAGTCTTGATAATGTCTGTACAGCATTTACCCCTCTTAATTTTTTAAGAATGTACATTGCACATAATTTAGGTTGATCAAAGCCTGTCTGATACTTATTCGCAACAAGTAATACCTTATAATCATCCTTTTCAAATTCTGTTGGTAATTTATCTTCACTGAATCCGTTTAGTCCTGCTTCTGTATATTCCTTTTCATCATCTTTTAATATTACTTTTCCAGAAAAAGCCACTAATGCATGAATATCATTATATCCTTTTTTGTTTATGTACTCTTCAAATGCTTGACGATACTTTACAGCACTTTCTCTTGAATTAGTTATTACCATGGCTTTTGCAGTTCCACCAAGCTCATCCATTACTGTTGTTCTAAAATGTTCAACAATAACTTCTATTCTTTGTGCTATATTGGTTTCATGCAATTCAACAAATCTTGCAATCTGTCTTTTAGCACTATTTGTCTTACACTTTGGATCTTCTGCAACTTCTTTATTAATCTGGTAATAGGTCTTATAGGTTGTATAATTTTGTAATACATCAAGAATAAAGCCTTCTTCTATTGCCTGCTTCATAGAATATATATGAAATGCTTCTCTTTGTCCTTTCTTATTTACCCTACCAAATAACTGTATTGTGGTTGGCTTTGGTGTTGCTGTAAATGCAAATACAGATACATTTTCTTGTTTTCCATGCTTTGCAATTTCTTCTACAATTAAATCCTCAGTAGTACTTTCATCTATGCTTACTTCACCAGATCCAAGTGTCATTGTCACAGCCGCCATATCTTTTCCTGCTGTTGATGAATGTGCTTCGTCTATGATTACTGCAAACTTCTTATTTTTCAAATTAGCCACATCATCTACAATATATGGGAACTTCTGAATAGTTGTTGCTATAATCTTTGTATTTCCATCAAGAGCAATAGCAAGATCAGATGAATTACATTTTTCATCCATAACTTTTATAAGTCCAGATTTATGCTCCATCCCCATAACTGCCGCCTGTAACTGTCTATCTACAACTATTCTATCAGTAACAATAATGATATTATCAAAAATAATTTTGTTATCCGCATCATGAAGTGAAGATAATCGGTAAGCAAGCCAAGCAATAGAATTTGTTTTTCCAGATCCAGCAGAATGTTGTATTAAATAATTCTGTGTAGAACCATTTTCATATACATCTGCAAGTATCTTATGTAATACATCTCTTTGATGGAATCGAGGAAAAATAATATTTTCTTTTATCTTCTTTTTACCAGTAGCCTCATCTTCCTTTTCTTTCACTTCAATAAACATAAATTTGCTTATTATTTCAAGAATAGAATCCTTTGTAAGTACATCTTCCCACATATAGAAAACACTATATTTATCTTCAAATATTGGATTTCCTGCACCTGCATTGACACCTTCACCATTACCCATATTAAAAGGTAAAAAGAATGTTGCATCTTTTTCAAGTTTGGTTGTCATATAAACTTGTTCTAAATCCATTGCAAAATTTACTAATGCACCAGCCTTGAATAAAAATAGTCTTGTCTTAGGATTTCTTTCTGTTCTGTACTGATAAATAGCATCTTCATAGCTTTGTCCTGCTACATTACATTTTAATTCAAATGTCATAATAGCAAGTCCATTTAAAAATATTACAAGATCTATTCTTTCTTTATCAGATGCCCAGACTTCCTCCATAACAGAGAATACATTTCTTTCATATTTTTCAACAAGTTCTTTGTTAAAGTCTGTTGCAGGTTTTGTATACATCAAATCAAGTTTTATATTTGAAATTTCTATACCATGCTTTATAACATAAAGTAAGCTACTACGTGCCTTTGTAATTTCTTCATTGATATAATTTACAAGTGTTTCTTCTAAATCATGTTTATATATTTTTCTTAATGCTTCCATTTCATCTGGTTGTGTATCATTCAAAAATTTGAATAACATTTCTCTATCCATTGCATGTAAGCGGTCATATTCTTTATCTTTTCTTACAACATAACCATTGTTATTTTTTAGATAGTCCATGATGAAATGTTGATACTGCTTTTCAGTCAATATTTCATTCATTTGTACTTCCTCCACTAATTTGCTTTCAATCTTTTAATAAACTGTCTTGCAAATAACAACGCAATTTGATCACAAGTATATTTTGATGAATCAATCGCCTGTATATCTGCTATTGATGGGTATTTTTCTTTTAACTGTTCAATCGTTATATTATGTAAAATTGGAAGTATCAATTTTTGTCCGTTCTGATTCTGTCTATTCAAAAATTCTGATAGTTCTCTTTCTGTCCATTCTCTACCAAAGAAATTTGTTGATATAACAATAATTGCAAATTCTGATTTTTTAGTTCCTTCAAGAATCTTATCCTTGAATTTATCGCCCCATTCTAATGTTTCTTTATCATAGAATATCTTAACTCCTAATTTATTAAGCGAATTGTACAATTCTTCTATAAGAGCTTCTTTGTCTGCATTAGCATGAGAAATAAACACATCATATTCTGGTAGCATTTTTGTTTTATATTTTGGCGCAACTTCCATAGATACTCCATTCATTTTATCTATAAATGCTTGGTCACTTTTTATACTTTCTAAGCACGAAATTAACTGACTATATGCATCTAATGATCTATGAAATAAAATTATTTTCATTCTACTTCCCAACGGATGATCTTGTAAGTATTGATTATAAAAAATTTCAACATCATTAACCCATATTTCACTTGGACGATTGTATTCATTTATATTAGTGCCTATAGTTGCCGCATTAATTGGTGGTTTTATGTTTTTAGTTCGATCTAATAAACCATTTAACTGTTCTTCAAATGTTGCCATTATTGAACCTCCTTCTTCCCTGTCACATATTCATATATAACTGACTTCTTATACTGTTCAAGTGTTTCTAACTGTTTCTTTTTATCAGCAATTATTTCATTAGCACCATTGCAAATTCTACCAATATACGAAACTATTTCATCTTGTTCTTTTCGAGATGGCATAGGAAATGGAAGCTCCGCAATTTTTGCCCATCTTAAATCACATGAACGAACTCGAATACCAGTTGCCGTTGCTAAAAAAACATTACTATATGCCATACTTCTCAAATAGTACATATAATATTTTTTATTTTCATCAGTATCTAATACGTTCAAAACAGGTGATGCTTTTCCTCTTGAATCCGAAATTCCAATAGCACCTGCAAATCCATCCATACCATGAACAACAAGATCTCCAATGTCAATTCCCTGGTATCCAATTTCTTTATCAGACATTGTAAAACCATCTTCACGCCGATTACTTCTTAAAGTAACTTCCCCATCACGAAAACAAGTAATAACTCCATCATCTTCTTTAACTTCTTTTTGAAGATAACGAAGAGTATATTTTCCTTTTCGGATTTCCCAGTCTTTGGGAATCTTTCCAATCCATTCAATACCACTGTCCTTCATTTCAACATCTGGATCTAATCCTTTTGTTACTGCTTCTGTGATAATTGATTTTTTGTATTCTTCAAGTGTTTCTATTTGCTTTTCAATATCGGTATGTAGAGAATCTATTTCTGCACATTTTTTATCAAGAAATGATGCTATCTTACTTTGCAAATCATATTTAGGGATAGCAACAAACAAGTCAACAAAATCATAGAGATTTAAGTTTTGCCGTCCATCTCCTGTACTACATTCAATACATTGGTTTTTAAAAGCTGCGCTATTATAAAACCAACATAAAAATTCGGAAGAAACACCTTTATACGGAGTCGATTGGATTGTCGCAAAGCCTAAACACCCATCATATTCTTCTGGAATAACAATTGATGTCCCAACATCACCTGTATGAACAGTAGCAATCTGTCCTGTATGTAATTGTCTGTGTTTATTCTTTTCAGCAAATCTCTTATCTAAGAAAACCATTCCATTAACATCAATTTTATTACAACGAATATTTCCATTTCTAATTAATGGAACTCCTTCTTCTTTTTCTACATAGTTTTCCGTCATAGTAGTAACTAAACCAATAGATATATTTGATAAATATTTAGTTCTAACAACATTCCATTCTTTAGGTATTCTTCCGATAGCATGAATACCACTATCTTTCATTTCTGCCATACTAATTACCTCCGAATAATTTCTTAATTCTTGAATCAACGGAAGCCTCTAATTCATTGAATCTTTTAGCAAGTTCATCACTTGATACAGGAGCTTGATATTTATAAAAATATTTTGTAAATGGTATCTCTGCACCAGTCTTTATTACAGGATTTTTCTTTCCTAAATCTTCTTCAAAAAATGCTTTCGCATCTGGTACATGTGGTAAAACTTCGCTTGCCATATAATCATCAATATTTATTTTCCATGGTACTATTTCTGTATCTTTTGTTTCTGTATCATAGAGTACATTGCCTTTTTTATCTTTCTGAATATCTGCTGTCTTATCCATTACCGATAAACCTTTTACGACTTTATCAGCAATCTTTTTAAGATCTTTTGCATCCGAAATAATTCCAGAAAGAATATCATTTACTACTGGTGTAAATGTTTCTGGATTTTCGTATACTTTATCTGATACAGCACTATTAAGAGCATCAACAATAGCATCATATACAGGTTTATTCTTTTTGAAATTATCTAATTTATTTTTGTCTTTTCCTGTTAATTCATCCGCATTTTCAAGCTCATCAACCTTTGCTTCATCATAAAGCGCAGACAAAGCACCACTTGAAAGCATTGCATTAATTCTATCTTCTGTGATTGCATAGCCTCTTTGAAGTGGTTGCATTACTGCATATTCACGATAAATAAATTCTGTATTATCATAAATCTTACAGTATTCATTTTCCTTAAAATCTGCATACAATTTCGTAATTGCAACTCTATCTTCTGGTGTTATTTCATTACGCTTATTGCCTAATGATTTTCTTAATGGATGCGCAAAACTTGATGCATCAATAAGCTGTATTTTGCCTTTTCTTTCTGCTCTTTTATTTTTAGAAAGTACCCAAATATATGTAGCAATTCCAGTATTGTAAAACATATCTGTACTTAACTGAATAATTGCTTCTATATAGTCATTTTCAAGTAACCATCTTCTGATCTGTGATTCACCAGATGATGTACCACCACTAAATAAAGGTGAACCATTTTCAATAATAGCGGCTCTACCACATTCATCATCCATCTTATTTATTGCAGACTGAATAAACAATAACTGCATATCTCCAGAACTTGGTGCTCCTGCTGGGAATCTTCCAGATGTTCCCTTTAATACTTCTGCTTTTACTGCCTCTTCGTCACCTTCTGGTGCATCCTTGCCGCCCCATGGTTGTCCAAAAGGCGGATTTTCTATAACAAATCTCATCTTTGTATCTGTAAAGCAATCTGCTTTCATTGTGTCTTGTAATCTGATATTATCCGCATTTTGTCCACGAATAAGCATTTCTGCAAGACACATAGCATAAGACTCTGGATTTACTTCTTGTGAAAATAATCTTACATCTGCTGTCGGATTAAAACGTTTAATATAATTGTTTGCAGTTGAAAGCATACCGCCAGTTCCAGCGGCTTGATCTAATATTGTTACAATTTTTCCATCATCAAATATATCATCACAACCCTCTGCAAGTAGAATTGAAACCATTGCTTTTATAATATCTCTACCTGTGTAATGATCACCAGCTTCGGCATTTTCAGAAAATTTTCTAATAAGTTCTTCAAAGATATATCCCATTTTCATATTATCAATGACTTTTGGATCTAAATCTATTTCACTAAATGCTTTTACTACTGCTAAAAGTCTGTTATGCTTATCCATCTTATCAATCTGTTTATCAAACTCAAGATTTTTTATAATGTCTTGAATGTTGGCAGAAAAGCCATTAATATAGCTTTTAAAATTTGATGCAAGATGATCCGCATCATTTACAAGTTCTGCTAATGTAAATTCACTTGTATTATAGAACTGATAGCCAGAAATCTTATACATAGCCTTTGCAGGATATGTTGGCATCTTTTTATATTGTGCAACAACAGCATCTTTTGTTTCCTGTAATGCACATTCAAAACGTCTAATAATTACCATAGGAATTATTACATCTTTGTATTTATCACTTTGATATGGCCCTCTTAATTTATTTGCAATAGACCATATAAAATTAACTTCTGCTGATACATCAATAGGATTATCATCCCAAAATTTTTCAATCTTACTAATATCTGCCATTGTAAAAAGTTCTCCTTTGTATTTCTTTTTAGTATATAAAATTACCTGTCCAATAATCTGTACATCTATTTGTCATATATTTATATTATACTACATATTGGCTTGTTTTTCCTCATATATTTTGCGCTACACGCCTTGTACTTCGTACAATTCCCAGTCTACCGCACAAAAAATTTACCGAGCCAGAAAAAGCACTGGCATGCTAAATCTTTTTGTTTGGTGTATTATTTAATACTTTTTATTCATTCCATCATAAAGTTTTGTCATTGCTTTAGAATATTGGTACATATCTTCTTCATTATCTACATACTTTTTCATAACGGATTCTACATATTTTCTTTTCTTGTTATATTCTACCTGCTTTTTTCATTTTCTATAAGTTGCTTTCTAATCACTTTATTTTTTATATATATCTTTTTGAAGATCTGATAATTCAATCAATGGTATTTCATGTCTTGCTAATTCATTTGATATTTTAGTTTTGTGCTATATATAAATTTGTTACATGCAGGTCATATTTATTTTTTACATATTCCTGTATTTCTTTATATGTTGCTTCTTCCATAAGAGATTTTACCACTATAAACCGGATTCTGTATAATCCTTCTGATAAGAGCAGCAGCAAATAACGAATTTTTACCATTCTGTCTGGCTATCTTATGGATTCCATGATTTTCAAGATACTTTGCAATTCCATTTGCACCCAAATCCGTATTTACATATTGGTCAAATATCATTCTGATGGCAACTGCTTCTTCCTCATTGACTTCCAGTTTTCCATCAATAAGTGAATATCTATACGGTGCAAAGCCGCCATTCCATTTGCCTTCCCTGGCTTTCTGCATCCTTCCTTCCATTGTCTGAACACGAATGTTCTCAGATTTCCCCTGCTCAATTAAAATAGCATTATAACTTTCCATATTTGCCAACACCAACAACTGATTTAAATTTGCATCATCACGCACATTCCCCTTTTTACCCGGATTATTATTTTTCCATTGCTTTGCAGTCTGACCAAATAAAGCAACATTTAAAAGATCTGCTTCACTGGCATATGTATAAGCAATCTGCTCCGGTGTGAGCTTTGGTGGAATCAAATTTTCCTTCACCGCATCCGTGTGAATACGGTAGTTCACCTTTGATAAAGCCCTGTTCAAGTTCCAGTCCAATGAAAATCGACTATTTTCATCTTGTTTTAACCTGCGGTAATCTTTCATAATAATACAGTTGAAATTCCGGAGAAATCCATGTAGCAAATGCCATTGCAATATCGCTATGTGCATAAGTTCCTCCACAATATCTGCCTGCTTTTGACACTATTCCAATAGCATTGGTCTGTTCAATCCATTTGGTTGGCGTCATAACAAACCTGTTTAATCCTGCCTCACTTCTAACCGCCTCGAATTGCACACGGTTAAAATCTGGATTATGAAGTTCTTCCCAAACAGCCAAAAACTCAACTGTATTTCTGTTTCGCATCCAGTTCTGAATGACAAATCTGGGATCATTATCATTTCTATATTTTGCAATATCTGTCAACGAAATATATTCATTTTCAAAATCTTTCGTGTAAATCCCAATATCAATTCCTTTTGCGTGAATAATTTCCCTAACTATTTTATTTGCCATCTCTATTCCTCCACCATGTTCTCCATCTGTTCCAACTTCTGCAAGGCTTTCATATACGCCATCAATCTTTTATACTGCGCATCTCCAAGGCTGTGAATCTGCTTTAAAATCTTAATATCCGACCTGGTAACTTCATAATCCATATCTGCATCTTTATATTCCGGATCAATTCCTTTTCCAGTCAAAAGCTGTTCGGGAGTAATCTCCAATGCATCACATATAGACAACAGACAGTCCGCTTTGGGATTCGTCTTTTTCTTCTTCCAGTCACTGATGTTACTTGTTGCAATCCCGGTCCTTCTTGAGAGTTCCAACTGCGTTATGTTCTTCTGCTCCATCACACAAAAAATTCTTTCACTGATAATCATGATTTTTCCTCCATCAACATTCCGTACATATCCGTATTTATAAATTTATTCATCCGTCTATACGGTTATAGTATCATGCTGCAACTTTTCTTTCAATAGAGATTTTTGTATCTCTGAACTTTGCTACCATTTCTCCAATAAAATTTGCTAAATTGCTCTATACAACTACATACCTGATTGTCTCCATAATATCGCCTTTCTCGAACACATCGAATCAGCCCTTCAAAACGTCTTAATAAAAATCCGTTTTAAAGGTATAAAAAAAGACCACTCACTTTCAATTTTTCTTGAAAATGAACGGTCTTTCACGTTTCTTTTATTCTGTTGAATGATGAAAATATTACTTTTCCTTTGATGTGTTTCCGAAGCCGCAGTCCAATACCACAGACACATTTACACCATCAGAAATTGCCTTTTTGTACGTTTTTCGGTCACTCTGGTCAAACCTGAAAAACCTCTCAAAGTGCCTAAAATCAAGGATTTCTACAAATCTGCCCGATGTAGTGCAACTATTGTCTCTATATGATAAGTATTCGGAAACATATCCACGCAGCATATCTTCTCCACTCTATACCCTCTAGCCATAAATATCTGCAAATCCCTTGCCAGGCTTGTCGGTTTACATGAAATATAAACCATATTCTCAACACCATACTCTATGATTTTCCCGATAGCCTTCGGATGGATACCGTCTCGTGGTGGATCAAGAATTATATAATCCGGTTTTTCCTCTATCTCATCAAGCACCTTGAGGACATCACCTGCGATAAATTTACAGTTATCAAGACCATTAAGAGCCGCATTTTCCTTTGCTGCGCAAACTGCCTCCTCAACTATTTCGACTCCTACTACTTCCTTACACACCGGTGCCATAAGCTGCGCGATGGTGCCGGTTCCGCTGTAGAGGTCGTAGACTGTTTTACCGTTTAGCGAATCCTTGTCATCTCCCAGGATAAACTCTCTCGCTGTCTCATATAGTACCTCCGCTCCGAGTGAGTTGGTCTGGAAAAATGAGAATGGTGTGATTTTGAATTTCAGACCTAAGAGCTCCTCGTAGAAATATGAATCTCCGTAGAGCACATCTGTGCCCTCGTTTTTGACCACATCTGCCACGCTGTCATTTTGGGTGTGTAAAACGCCCTTGAATCTGCCGTCATAGTGCCTGGTCAAAAGTGCATATCTAAAGCCTGCGAGCAGTTCCTCCTCGTTGAAGCCCTCTGTCTGTGTGGTGGTGACAAGGTCGACTATGATTTCACCGGTTTTTGTTGCCTTTCTGACAAGCAGATGCCGCAGATAGCCCTTGTGTGTTGCTCTGTGGAAATATGGGATATTGTTTTTTGAAAAATAATCAAGTGTTGCCTTTAATATTGTCCTGAAATCCTCATCCACAATCTGACAGTCTGATACTGTCACAAGGTCATAAAAGCTTCCTCTTTTGTGCATGCCAAGCGCAAGAGGGCCATCCTTGTACTCATCACCGAAGGAAAATTCCATCTTGTTTCTGTATTCACTCTTTTTCGGACTTCCATGTATCCCTATAAACTCATATCCTGACTCTTTTTCAGTGCCGATAGCATCCGAAATGAGCTTTTTCACCTGGGTAAGCTTCATATCAAGCTGCTTTTCGTAAGGCACTGTCTGATATGTACAGCCCCCGCACATTCCAAAGTGAGGACATGGCTCTTCTGTCTCCAGAGGCGATTTCTCAATTACCTCCATGAGTCTGCCCTCTGCTCTTTGATGCTTTACTTTATTTACAACAAATTCCACCTTCTGTCCCGGAATTGTATTTTTCACAATTACTCTGTCGCCATCATCTGTAACGGCTATTCCCTTGTTTGGGAAGTCTACTCTTTCTACGGTTCCTGTTCCTCTAAATCCTTTTTTCATGTAATTCTTATCTCTCTTTATACTTTATTATTCCTTTGTATGCCTGACTGCAAATGCCTTGCTTCACACATAAAGAAAAATGAGGACTACATATGTAGCCCCCATTATCTAAAAACGATTATTTCTCTTCTTTAGTCTTTGGTGCCTCTTTTTCCTCTTCAGCATCATCATCGTCTTCATCCTCGAAGAAATCATCATCGAATTCATCATCATACTCATCATCGAAATCATCTAAATAATCCGGTGTGAAAAACCTGTAGATACCATATGCCGCTGCTGCAACAGCAACTAATACACCAATGATGGCAAATATGATAACAGCCTTGGAAGGCTTCTTGTCTTCCTCTTCTTTTTTGAGAAGGTCATTAAGCTTTGCCATGCTGAGCTTCTCTGCAAGCTTGTTGTCCTTTAATAATTCTTCAACTTTACTCATAATTCAATCCGCTCCTTTTCCAAAAGTAATTGTCAAATGCTATTTGTTAAATCCATTATAGCATATTATATCCAATTTTCCTATAAAAATTACAATAATTTTAGTCAATTTTTTTCAATTTGGCAAATGAAGCAAACATCTTTTTGGTACCGGCCTTGTCAAAGTCCACAGTGACCTCATAATCCCTGCCGCCTTCTACAATTGCCATGACCTCTCCCGCGCCAAACTTGATGTGTGATACTCTGTCTCCTACCTTATATGAAAGGCCGCCGGTGGTATTGGCACTGGCAAATGACTTCTGATTGCTCACAGGCGTGTAGACAGGTGTCCTTGTACGCTGTGTATTAAAGGTGGTCGCATACTCTGTGCCGTATGTAGGTGTCTTTTTGAAGGCCTCCTTAGCCTTTCTGTAGGTGCTCTGTGAATTTCTTTCAATGTCATCATCACGGCGCTTTGGCTCATAGACCTCACCTGACATAAGCTCACGCGGAATCTCCTTCACAAATCGCGATACCTTGTTGAACTGTGTCTCTCCACGCACCATACGCATGCGTGCAGATGTGATGGTCAGATGCTCCTTGGCTCTCGTGATGCCAACATAAGCAAGACGCCTTTCCTCCTCTATCTCGCTTGTCGCATCATCACTCGTGATTGACATATAGCTTGGGAAAAGACCATCCTCCATGCCCGCCAGATACACATTCGGAAACTCAAGTCCCTTAGCACTGTGCAGAGTCATAAGAACCACATAGTCGCTGTTTTCGTCAAGACCGTCTATATCGGCTACAAGCGCTACCTCCTCCAAAAAGCCACTGAGAGTAGGATTCTCCTCCCCCTGCTCGTAATCAACAGCCTTGTTTATAAGCTCATCAATATTCTCAATACGCTGCTCTGCTTCATCCGTGCCCTCTGCCTTCAGCTCATCGACATAGCCGGTCTCATCGATTATTGCCTGTATGAGCTGCGAAACCGAATCCATCTCGGCTCTCGCACGAAGTGACTGTATAAACATCACAAAAGGCTTTATCTTGCCTGCTGACCTCGCCATGCCCGGCACCTCATCGACATAGCGCAGTGCCGTATAGAAATCTATTCCCTTCTCAATGGCATAGTCTGTCACCTTATTGATGCTTGTAGCTCCGATGCCGCGCTTTGGCACATTTATTATTCGCTTTACCGCAAGGTCATCATGGCCATTGTCAATAGTCTTTAAATATGCAAGGATATCCTTTATCTCTTTTCTGGCATAGAAATTCACGCCGCCGACAATCTTGTATGGTATGTTGGCTGCAATAAATTTCTCCTCGAAGAGACGCGACTGTGCGTTGGTTCGGTAAAGCACAGCACAGTCCTTATAGCGCGCCTCACCCTTTCTCACGAGTCTCGCTATCGAACGCGCCACATAATCCGCTTCCTCGAAGCCACTCTCAAGCTGTTCAAAGGTAATCCTGTCTCCGGCTCCGTTGTCAGTCCAAAGGCGCTTGTCCTTTCTACCCACGTTGTTGGAAATGACGCTGTTGGCGGCATCTAGGATATTCTGGGTAGACCTGTAATTCTGCTCAAGCTTTATGACCTTTGCATCTTCAAAATGCTTCTCAAAGTTTAAGATATTGTAGATATTGGCACCTCTGAACTTGTAAATGGACTGATCATCATCACCAACCACACACAGATTCTTATACTTCATGGCAAGAAGCCTGATAAGCTCAAACTGCACGGTGTTTGTGTCCTGATACTCATCCACCATGATATATCTGAAGCGCTCCTGATAGTAATCCAGCACCTCTTTATCCAGCTTAAAAAGCTCTACTGTCTTCACAAGCAAATCATCAAAATCGAGTGCGTTATTCTGCTTTAGGGCATTCTGATACTCCTTGTATACAAGTGCCTGCTTGCGCTTCACGAAGTCACCTGTGAAGCGGTTTTCAAACTCTATCGGATCAATCATCTCATCCTTTGCAGATGAAATGACATTTAAAAACATCTTTTCCTTATACATCTTGGTATCTATCTCAAGACGCTTGCAGATGTCCTTCATCAGAGCCTTCTGGTCGTCAGCATCATATATGGTAAAATTCGTGTCATATCCCAGCCTGTCAATATACCTGCGCAGTATACGCACACATGTCGAATGGAATGTAGAAACCCATATGCTTTCCGAACCATAGCCCACCATATCATCAATTCTCTCACGCATCTCTCCCGCAGCCTTGTTTGTAAAGGTGATTGCCATGATATTGTAAGGATTGACGCCACACTCATCTATCAGGTAGGCAGTCCTGTATGTAAGAACCCTGGTCTTGCCACTGCCTGCCCCCGCTAAAATAAGAAGCGGTCCCTCTGTGGTCAAAACGGCCTCCCTTTGCTGTTCATTCAACATATCTAAGTTCATCTGTTTTCCTCTCAATTCTCCAGTCTTTTACAGGCACACATACCATAAATACAAAAATAATTTATTTACAGCATATCACAAACATATGTTTTGTACAACCCAATATGAGAAAATTCAAAAAAAACTTGTCATATAGTTTTCAATACTATATAATAAAAGCCTGAGGTGATGATATGGAGAATGACGTTAAAGAATTTTTATCAGAATTATTAAAGCAGCTTAAATCAATAGATTACATAAAGCCGGAGGATATACCAAATATTGATTTGTACATGGATCAGGTCACAACCTTCATGGACGAGCAGCTCGCTGCATCAAAGCGCTATGAAAGCGACAAAATCCTTACCAAGACAATGATAAACAACTATGCCAAAAACAATCTGCTCCCTTCTCCGGACAAGAAAAAGTATTCTAAGGAGCATGTGCTCACACTGCTTTTTATATATTATTTCAAAAATATATTGAGCATCAACGATATCCGCTCAATTCTTAATCCGCTTACCGAGAAGTATTTCGGCAATGATGACGGATTTACGATGCAGGATGTCTATACTGAGGTTTTCAGCTTAGAGGCGGAGGAATCGCAAAAGCTCCTAAAGGATCTCGGCAAGAAATACAAGATTGCCGGTGAAACATTTGAGAATTTTCCTGATGAGGATCAGAAATTTCTTCACACATTCAGCTTTATCTGCATGCTGAGCTTTGATGTCTACATCAAGAAAATGCTGATTGAGCGCATGATTGACAATCTAAATGAAGAAAAAGAGGCTTCTTCCCATGAAAATACACATTCAGGAAAAGAAAGTAAAAAAACAGGCTCAAATTAATGAGCCTGTTTTTCTTTTCCCCTATGATAAACTAATCCTCTTTGTCAGAGCCATCCTCCATGCGTGAAAAAACCATATCATATCCATCGTTGCCGTAGTTTAATGATCTGTTCACACGGCTGATTGTGGCTGTGGAAGCCCCGGTCTTTTCTGCTATATCAAGATATGTCTTCTGCTCTCTAAGCATCTTTGCCACTTCAAATCTCTGTGATAGAGAAAAAAGCTCATTTACAGTACAAACATCCTCAAAAAATGTATAACACTCTGCTCTATCCTTGAGACACAAAATAGCATCAAACAAATGGTCTACTGCTTCTGTTTTTAGATTCTTGCTCATCGTGTTCTCCTTTTTCATGCGATTTATTTACTTTTAATTTTAACATATTAAAGTTTTAAAGTAAACAGCTTTCTTGCAATTAAATTATGATATGTTATACTAATGTTACTATCGCCTAATAAATCAGAATGGAGTAAATTGAAAATGAAAAAAGTAGGATATTTCTTTTACACATTTGTCCCACTGCTTGCAGTTGAGGCAATTCAGACTATCGCCTTATTCTTTATGATGGGCATGGGAATGTTTGGACAGGGTTTTGTCGGAAAACTTGCTTTTCCGTCTGCAAACGTATCGGACCGCCTTGAAAAGACATTTACCTCTGTAAATTTTAACATGATGATTATGATCATCTATGCACTCATTACCATTGCGATTTTTGGCATGTGGTACTATGCCAGATACGAAGGTAATTTTCTTCCATCCCCTAAGAAAACCTTCAATCCCATGATGATTGTGGCAATCGTCATACTCGTGCCGGGTACACAGTTTGCTGCCAATTTCATCGCTAACTTAACCGGCTACATCCGTCCCGACTGGCTGCAGCAGTACAACGAGCTTTTTGAGACATCAGGCATCACAGATACCACCTTTGTGACAGTACTTTATTCTGTAATACTGGCGCCAATCTGTGAGGAGCTTATATTCCGCGGTGTAACCATGCGCTGTGCCAGAAAGGCTTTGCCATTTGCTCTTGCCAATCTGATGCAGGCTGCACTTTTCGGACTGTTCCATCTCAACTGGATTCAGGGCATATATGCCTTTGCACTTGGCATAGTGCTCGGATATGTGTGCGAACGCGGTGGCTCTATTTACTACTCTATGGGGCTTCATCTGCTTTTCAACCTTTGGGGCACACTTTCAGGATTTTTCCCTGATCCCGGTAATAGTGTAGTGGTCTTTGTGGTTGTGATTGTGGTTACAATTGTTTCACTGGTGGCCGGATTTGTACTGTTCAACAAAGGACGAAGAAAGCTCCCCATAAATTCTACAGGAATATAGACACGCCCGCCAGACTTACTATCATCATAATCATGCCGGCAAGCAGTACTCCAAGCATGACAGCGGCAACTGTTGACTTGAAATCCATATCAAGGATACTTGCCGCAAGTGTTCCTGTCCATGCACCTGTTCCCGGAAGTGGGATACCTACGAAAAGTAAAAGTGCAACAAACAGACCTCTTCCGGCCTTTGCCTGAAGCTTCTTACCACCCTTCTCTCCTTTTTCAAGGCAGAAGCTGAAGAACCTTCCAATAATTGGTTTGTCTGCTCCCCAGATGAGAACCTTTCTTGCAAAAAGATAAATAATTGGTACCGGAAGCATATTTGCAATGATACAAACGATAAATGATGGCACTATCGGCAGCCCCATCACCTGTGAAACCGGAACTGCTCCTCTGAGTTCAATAAGTGGTACCATTGAAATTAAAAAGATGTAAATATATTTTTTTAACATGAATAATTCTCCAAAAATTTAATTAGTGTATGCATCTGCTCATCAGTTCCTATGGATATTCGCAGATAGTCGTTGATTCGCTCAGGTGAGCTGAAATGTCTGACAAATATATTGTCTGCCTTAAGGTCCTCAAAAAGCTTTGTTGCAGAAACATTTGCAGGCTTTGCAAATATAAAGTTGCTCTTTGAGTCACAGAATGTAAAGCCAAGTCTCTTAAGCTCTGTCTTTGTCCACTCACGTGTCTTTATGACCTTTGCTGTGGTCTCTTCAAAGTATGCTCTGTCTTTTACCGCTGCTGTAGCTGCTTCGATTGTGATTCTGTCCATTGTATATGAATTGAACGAATATTTCACATCATTCAGATACTTGATAAGCACAGGACTTGCCATTGCAAAACCAACTCTTGAGCCTGCCAGCGAGCGAGATTTCGAGAATGTCTGTACCACAATGACATTATCATATTTGTCAATGAGCGGAAGCGCACTCTCCCCGCCAAAATCTACATATGCCTCATCTACTACGACAATTACATCCTGATTGTGCTCTATTATGTCCTCTATCTCATCAAGAGGCATGAGCTTTCCTGTCGGAGCATTAGGGTTTGGAAATACTACTCCGCCGTTTGCCTTATAGTAATCTGACGGTACTATTGAAAAATCATCAGACAATGGAAGCTGCTCATAAGGGATTCGAAGCATATCTGCCCACACATCATAAAATGAATATGTGATATCAGGAAACAGTACAGGTTTTTTCGAATTGAAAAATGTCATGAAAATCATGGCAAGTACATCATCAGAGCCAACTCCGACAAACACCTTCGAGCTGTCTATCTTATAGAAATCCGCAATTGCATTTACCAGCTTATCAACCCTTGGGTCAGGATACAGTCTTAAATCATCTGTATTGAAATTACTTAAAACCTCCTTCACTCCCGGTGCTGGCGGATATGGATTCTCATTTGTATTTAACTTAATAACACAGGTATTCTTTGGCTGTTCTCCCGGTGTATAAGGTACAACCTTTCGAATGTTATTTTCCCAGTCTCTCATTCTTTTCCTCCAAATTTAATTATATGTCAGCCCATACATATTACTGATTATTCAATTTTCTTCTCTGAAAAAACATGATATCAAACATAAAATCAGCGTTTTTATTCACTATAAAATATGCACCCAAAAAAATGCTAACAATTTAACTTTACCTCATTTACTTATGTTTGTAAAGGTTGTATATTACACTTAATCACTATTTTTTATATATATTTTTATCTATTTTTAATCAAGGGGGATTATAAATAATGACTAAAAATAATTCAAAGGATCTCACTGTAGGTTCTCCTACCGGGCTCATTCTGGGCTTTTCCCTTCCGTTGCTTCTCGGAATGCTTTTCCAGCAGGTTTACAGCCTTATGGATACAATAATCGTCGGTCGTTTTCTAAGTGTTTCGGCCTTAGCCGCAGTCGGCTCTACCGGAAGCATCTGCTTTCTCATCATTGGCTTCTGCCAGGGTGTGTGTGCCGGCTTTTCACTTCCAATAGCCCAGCGCTTTGGTGCCAAGGATGAAAAAGGACTTAAAAAATATGTAGGAAATGCAGGAATTGTCTCTGTAATTATCGCAATAATCATGACGGCACTCACTGTGCTTCTCTGTGGTCACATTCTGACCTGGATGAATACGCCAGGCGACATTTACGACCTCGCCTACCAGTATCTGATTGTCATATTTGCAGGCATTCCTGCCACAATACTGTACAATCTGCTGTCAGGATATCTGAGATCTCTCGGCAACTCGGTCATACCTGTTATTTTCCTTATAATCGCGGCAGTTCTAAATATCGGTCTTGATTTACTTTTCATTCTGGTATTTAACATGGGCGTGTTTGGAGCGGCTTTTGCAACCGTACTGTCACAGGGTGTATCAGGAGTGCTGTGCATCATTTACATAGCAAAAAATGTACCTCTGCTGCATGTAAGCAGAAATGATTTGGAGCTTGACTCTTCATATGTCAGAAATCTGATGGTCATGGGACTTCCTATGGGCTTTCAGTATTCGATAACCGCTATAGGCAGCGTCATACTGCAGACTGCCGTAAACGGCTTAGGCTCCATCGCAGTTGCCTCAATGACCGCTGCAAGCCGTATTTCAATGTTTATGGTGTGTCCATTTGACGCACTCGGCTCCACAATGGCCACCTACAGTGGACAAAATGTCGGCGCAGCCAAATTTGAACGTGTAAAGAAGGGGCTTATTTCAGCCTCAGTTATAGGATCGGTCTATTCGGTTTTGATTTTTGTGGCACTGCTGTTTATAGCCAACTATCTGATTTACCTGTTTGTATCACCAAGCGAAACAGAGGTTGTCGCACAGGCTCATCAGTTTCTGCTGATAAATGCATTTTTCTACATCCCGCTCGTTCTGGTAAACACAGTCCGTTTCACCATACAGGGCATGGGCTTTTCAGGTTTTGCAATGTTTGCAGGAGTAGCAGAAATGATTGCGCGTTCGCTCATCGGACTTGTATTTGTACCGATATTCGGCTTTTCTGCCGCCTGCTTTGCAAGCCCACTCGCATGGATTCTCGCAGATGCCTTCCTGGTGCCTGCATTCATCCACTGCCTGCATAAATTGCAGAAAGCAAAATCTAGTCAAGTTACAAGTCTTTAGTAAAAAGTCATTACCAATGATGTATTTAATAGTGTATTTAAAAATTAATTTATTTCACAACCTAAGGAAAGCACCGGCGAACATACTATATATTGAGCTTTACGAAGCAGCTTAGAAGCAGTTAGAATTATGTCCACCTACAACAATGCCCCAGCATGGACGCTGGGGCAAGGCGTTATGCGCCATGGACGGCGCATAAAAGCCGGTTGTGTCATGGTCTAAACACCCTAAATCATAATTCTTACTGCTTCTTAGCTGCCGTAGTACTTGCGAAATATATAGTATGGTTCGCCGGTGCTTTCCGCATTATAAAAAGATAATTGAAAATCTTATGCATTTACCGCATCTATAAATTTTTGGAATGCTGCACGTCCCTCATCAGTGCACTTGTACACTCCTGCACACTCAAGCACTTCTTTAAATACAAGTCCAATCTCCTCATTGATGATACCATCAATATTAGACTCATCAATCTTATCATACTTAGACATAAACTTAAGAGCCCAGTCAGCATGTGATGCAAGAGTCTCAGTCGAATGCAGATCCTTTCCTGTAAGGATTGCATCCCTAAGCTCTGCCATCTCACCTTTTAATCTGGCCGGAAGCACTGCAAGTCCCATTACCTCGATAAGTCCGATATTCTCCTTCTTTATGTGATGAAGGTGGGCATGCGGATGATATACGCCAAGCGGATGCTCCTCTGTGGTAATGTTGTTTCTGAGCACAAGATCAAGCTCATAGTCTCCGTCACGACGTCTTGCTATAGGTGTGATAGTGTTGTGTGGTTCTCCATCTGTCTCTGCAAAAATAAATGCTTCTTCATCTGTATAGCCTCTCCATGCAAGAAGAATCTTATCTGCAAGGTCAATAAGCTTATCCCTGTCTGCTGACTTGATTCTGATAACAGACATAGGCCATTTTACGATACCTGCCTCAACATCCTCGTAGCCCTTGAATGTGATTTCTTTCTCTATCGGAGCCTTTGCCATAGCGAAGGTATAGTGTCCGCCCTGGAAATGGTCGTGACTTAAGATAGAACCTCCAACGATTGGCAGATCTGCATTTGAGCCTACAAAATAATGTGGAAACTGTGTCACAAAATCAAGCAGCTTTCCAAATGTGGCACGCTCGATTTTCATCGGTGTATGCTTTGAATTGAACACGATACAGTGCTCATTGTAGTATACATATGGTGAGTACTGGAAAAACCACTGGCTGTTGTTTATTGTAACAGGGATAATTCTGTGGTTTTCTCTTGCAGGATGGTTTACGCGGCCTGCATAGCCCTCATTTTCCTTACAAAGCTGGCACTTTGGATATGCGCTCTGCTTAGCATTTTTAGCGGCAGCAATTGCCTTTGGATCCTTTTCAGGCTTTGAGAGATTGATTGTCACATCAAGTGTGCCATACTCTGTGTCTGTGGTCCATTTCATATCCTTCTTTATGCGCTGTCTTCTGATATAATTGCTGTCACAGCTTAATTTGTAAAAATAATCGGTTGCCGCAAGTGAAGACTCATTGTCGTATAAATCCTTAAAGCGAGCTCTGATCACGCTTGGTGCATTTACAAGGCAGCCCATCAGCTTTGTATCAAAAAGATCCTTGTATACAATGCTGTTTTCTTTCATGATGCCATTGTCATATGCGTATGTCATCATATCCTCGAGTATACTCTCAAGCTTCTCCTCTGCCTCTTCCTGTGTCCATGCAGGCTGAGCCTCTATCTTTTCAAATGTCTCATCCTCGATATCGTCCACTCCGAGTACCTCGAGAAGTCTGTTTACTGTGTATACCTCATCAGCAGGGTCAACAAGTCCTGTTGTAAGACCATATTTTACTAATTCTAATATTCTCTCCTGAATCATGTCATGCTCCTTAATCATTGTCGGGAAAAACCTGTTTATCCGTTACTGTTATTTCATATTGCTGATTTTATGCCAGACGGCTAGGTCCGTCTCCGATTGAAACAACATAAAACTCAGGTGTCTTTCCAACCTTCTCTTCATAGGCCTTTGTAAGGTTTGCCTTAAACTGATCAATAGCCTCGTCCTTTACTATGCTGACTGTACAGCCGCCAAATCCGCCTCCTGTGATTCGTGATCCGATAACACCCGGAATCTTCCATGCCTCATCAACAAGTACATCAACCTCAGGACATGATGTCTCATAATCATCACGAAGTGATACATGTGAAGCATTCATAAGCTTTCCAAATGTCTCGATATCATTTTCCTTTAATGCCTTAACAGCCTTGATGGTACGCTGGTTCTCATAAACCGCATGCTTGCCTCTCTTACGTGCAACCTCATCCTTAATCGCATCCTTATGAGCCTCGAACTCTTCATCTGTCAGGTCACCGAGAGTCTTGATGTCACATACTGTCTGTAAATCCTTAAGAGCCTGTGCACTCTCATTTCTTCTGTCATTGTAAGCACTTGTTACAAGGCTGTGCTTAACCATGCTGTTTGTCACCACGATCTTTGCACCGTCCAAAACGATTGGTGCATACTCAAAATCAAGAGTATTGCAGTCAAGGAAAATTGCATTGTCCTTTTTGCCCATTGCAGATGCAAACTGATCCATGATACCGCAGTTACAGCCGTTGTAGTTGTTCTCTGAATACTGACCGATAAGTGCAATATCCTGATTTGTCACGTCAAAGCCGTAAATATCCTTTAACATATATCCTGTAACCACCTCAAGAGATGCTGATGAAGAAAGTCCTGAGCCGTTTGGAATATTTCCGAATAAAACAATATCAAGACCGCTTTCAAGCTTCATTCCGCGTCCCTCGAAGACCCACATAACGCCCATTGGATAGTTTATCCAAAGTCCGTCCGGATCAGGTGTAAACTCATCAAGTGATGACTCAACCACACCCAGATTGTCAAAATTCATAGAGTAGAAACGAAGCTTCCTGTCATCGCGCTTTCTTGCTGCCATATATGTACCGATGGTCAGTGCACAAGGGAAAACATGTCCTCCATTGTAGTCAGTGTGCTCACCTATCAGATTTACACGTCCCGGAGCAAAATATACTCTGATATCCCCATCTGCTCCAAAAAGCTCCTTGAATTTGTCTAATACGTTTTGCTGTATCATTTTTTCTTCTCCTTTGCTGATTGTATTTGCGTTAAATTGATAGTTAAAATAATTCGTTTTTTCTTTATAACTCTATTATAACTGCACATTTTTACATTGCAATACATCCAACTGAAAATGCAACATAACAAATCAAATCATGCAACAAAATTACATATATTCTTTGTAATTATTTTTTGAAACACTTAATAACATCAAGTGCCGGCAGCACATTTCCATCATAGTCAAAGAGCGTCTGGTTTGCCCACTCATTACCGCATGGTCCCGGATCATTCATGTACTTAAGCGAAGCAGGTGTAGCCCAGCCTGAGCCCGGTACAGGAATCCACGCTGGCTCCCACCAGAAAAATCCTTTTCCGTGGTCATCCACCACATTTGCCACTCTGTTTAAGAAATCCTTTGTAAAGTCAGCCTGTCCCTCAATAGTCATAGGATAATCTATCTTCTCGACAAGCTCCGGTTTTGTCGCATAACCCTTGCGCTCAGAATCAGCAAGCTTCTCGTACTCCTGGTAGCTGTCCATTGTAAAGCCCATGGATACCTCAGCTATGATAAGGTCCTTATTGAAACGCTTTGCAATATCGTTCATATTGAACTCAAGCTGGTCAAGTGAGCCGTGCCAGAAAGGATAGTATGACAATCCGATATACTCAAACTCCTCTCCTCTTTCGATGAAGTTTGTAAACCATCTGACATAAAGCTCATTGTTTCCACCATTATCGAGGTGAATCATAATCGGAATATCAGCATTTACCTTGCGGCAGGCACGTATTCCGGCATTCACAAATTTTGCTATATTATCGTAGTTAGGTACCTTTCCCTCAGGCCACAAAAGTCCGTTTGAAAGCTCATTACCTACCTGAATCATTGTGACATTTACACCTGCCTCAATAATCTTTGTCAGATTTTCAAGTGTAAAATCATATACAGCCTGCTCCAGCTCGTCCACACCAAAATCCTTCCATGCCTTTGGCTTAATCTGCTTTCCCGGATCTGCCCAAAAATCACTGTAGTGGAAATTCAAAAGCACTCCAAAGCCTGCATCTGTAACCTTTTTTCCGATAGCAATAGTCTCAGCCAGGTCATTGTTACCCGCACCGTAAGGCTCACCCTCCTCTGATTTTGGGTCGTTCCACAGACGAAGACGGATTGTATCAACATCATGCTCCTTCATGATGTCAAGAATATCCTTCTCCTTTCCATCCTCATAGTATTTTGCTCCGCAGCGTTCCAGCTCGAGCAAGGTTGATAAATCCATACCCTTAATAAATTTTGACATTTTAATTCTCCTTAATTCTTATATCATTTATCCTTATATCATTTATTTACACCATGAGAGCAGTCCCAGTAATAGTCCCTGCTCTCAAAATGCGTAATAATATTCCTTACAACCTTAAAATGCTAGATTCCACGGAAACAGAATGTGAATTCCATTTTCTCTGAGACATCAAGCAGGTACTCCGGATGAGTATGTGAGCCCCAGCTGTCGTCTCCGCCTACACCCATCTGCTTCTTTGCCACACGGACAACAGTATAGTGTACAGGTGGAAGCTCGAAATGATGCGCTGCATTTTCCAGCTCATGTGGTGTATATGGCAGTGCCGAGAACGAGAGCTCATCACCAAAGAACAGCATGCCTCTGCCCTTCTTATCCATTACCTTTGCATATCTTACTCTGCACTTGTTGCCGCTCTCCTGCGGAACGAGGTACTCGGCAATGTTGTCTGCCACTTTATTCTCGTATACACCATACTTTCCGCCATGCTGTCTGTCCTCGTATGTCTCCTGTGGTCCGAGTCCGTACCATTTCACTGTATCATAATCGGCATCCAGCTTGAACATCATGCCAAACTCCGGCATATCGCCAAGCTCCTTTACAGGGTCATATGACAGAGTTGTCTCGATTGTTCCATCACCAAACACCCTGTATGTCACCTCGCATGAGCTCTGCGGTGTGGTAGGCATGAAATAAGTGTATGTGATGGCGATATTGTTATCATTTTTTTCTACCCTTGGTGATGTATCTGCAAAGCGCTGATTCTGTCTGGTGGTCACATACATGCTGGCAATCTTCCACTGTGCATAGCGCTGTGGCATCATGTTGCCGGAATCATTGTTGGTAGGTGTTCTCCAGAAATTCGGCAGTGGGATAGTATTTGGAAGCATCTCGACGCCACCGTATACATATGAAACCATTCCCAGATTCATTCTTGAGAAAAGTGCCTTAAAGTTCTCACCTCTTACAAGGATATTTCCGTTTCCAACAACAAGCTCAACTGATTTGTCGCATGAATACTCACTTACAGGCTTCTTTATCATATGCTGTCCGAATGCAATCTCATATCCTGCCTTTTCCCAGATGGTGTTTTCCTTCAATACAAATGATACGACAATACAGTACTCTTTTTCCACATCTATCATGGAATTTTTAAGAGTCACCGGAATCTCATAGCTTGCCCTATCCATCGGTGGAACAGATATCTGAAGCTTTGTCCTGTAAACCTCCTCACCGTCTGCAAGAAGAATGGCAAAAGCATCAAAAACCGATGTATTTACAAAGAGATTTTTGTTTGTGACTGTAAAGATGTAGTCGCTGTCAAAATCAACCGATATATTCTGATAATTAAACTTCACCTCCTGCATCTTTGGAGAAGCCTCTCTCTCTCCGCCATAACAGATGCCGTTTCCGCTGAAATCTCCATCTGTAGGCCTGTCGCCGAAATCTCCGCCATATGTGAGGAACCACTTGCCGTATCTGTCCTTTTTGTAGATTGACTGGTCAATATAATCCCAGATAAATCCGCCCTGATATCTAGGCTCGCGGTCTGTAAGCTCTGTATATTTGTGCATAGCACCGCAGGAATTTCCCATTGCATGTGTATATTCGCAGCAGATAAACGGTTTCTCAGGATGCTCTGCCAGGAATTTTTCAATGCCTGCAGCCGGAGTATACATCTGGCTTTCCATGTCGCTTGTGTCATTATAGCTTCTATCGCTAAATACTCCCTCATAATGAACCAGACGATGCTTATCAAGCTGTCTGAAAAGCTGTGACATCTCATATATGGTCTTGCCGCCAAACGACTCATTGCCGCATGACCAGATAAGGATTGCCGGATGATTTTTATCCCTCTGATAGCATGAGTTGGCACGGTCCAGCATCATTTCTCTCCACTGTGGCTTGTCCTTTGGCACAACAAAGTCAAGGTCAACATAGCCCTTATTATATGCCTCCCATGTGCCATGACTCTCAAGATTGTTCTCAGCTATCATATAGATTCCATAAATATCGCAAAGCTTATAGAGCATGGAATCATCAGGATAATGGCTTGTTCTTATAGCATTGATATTGTTCTTTTTCATTGTGACAATATCCTTTATCACCTCATCACGGTTTGGCACACGGCCTGTTATTGAGCTGAACTCATGGCGGTTTACACCCTTAAATACAATACGCTTACCGTTTAGCTTCATGAGTCCGTCTACCATCTCAAATCTTCTGAAGCCTGCCAGCTGGCTGATAAACTCAGTCTCATTTCTATGCGTATCTTTAACTATAATTTTAACCTCATACAGATTCGGCTTTTCAGCACTCCATAACAGAGGATTTTTCACATTACATGAGCCCTCGCAAATTTCCTTATTCCTAAGCTCTATATCAAACTCTTCCAATAAAAGTTTTGCCCTGTCATATTTTTCCACAGACAAATCGCCCAGCTCATAAAGCTTTACACTTGCAATACCATCACCATCTGCCTTTATTGACACACTAAGTGTGCCCTCGTCAAAGGTATCATTAAGTGTAGGAACAACTGACAGATCCTCCACATGTGCACAAGGAACAGCATACAAAAATACATCTCTGAAAATGCCTGAAAATCTGTAAAAATCCTGATCCTCACACCAGCTGCTTGATGTCCATTTCCATACCCTGACCGCAAGCTTGTTCTCACCCTCAATAATATAATCAGTCAGCTCGAAATCAGACGGATCAAATGTGTCCTCACTGTAGCCGACATAGTGTCCATTCAGCCAGAGTGCAAAACCGCTCTCCACTCCCTGGAACGAAATACACACCCTCTTGTTCTTCATATTCTCAGGGATTGTGAAATACTTCACATAGCTTGCAACCGGATTAAAAATCTCAGGTACCTCGCCCGGCTTTATAGACTCATCAGCCTCCCACGGATATGTGGTATTCGTATAGATTGGCACGTCATAGCCTTCCATCTGGATATGTGCCGGAACCCTGATTTCATCCCAGCCTTTGCAATCATAGTCAGCTGCCTCAAAGCCACAAGGAGCCAGGGACTGATTCTTTGCATATGCAAACTTCCATAAGCCGTTCATATCATATCTCAGGCTTGATTTTCCTTTAATTTTCTCCAGTTCATTTTTATAGCACACATGATCCGAATGAGCCGCAAGTCTGTTCTGCTCAAATATTTCCGGATTCTTAATGATATTTGAATCAAAATTACTCATATTTTATACACTCCTATCTACTGTATTTATTATTTGATACATGTCTGTTTTAAACACAAAGCCTCTTATAAGACGAAGGCAAATAATAAATATTATTTGCCTTCTTGATTTTTAACAATATTATTTTACTTTTATTTAACAGATCCTGTAATTCCCTCTGCAAACTGCTTCTGGAGCACAAAGAATACGAGCATTGTAGGGATGGAGCAGAAAAGAACGCCCATCATCAGTACACCGTAATCTACTGTATATCCTGCTGCGAGGTTTGCAATAAGCATTGGCATTGTGATAGCATCAGGCTTATTGAGGATTACCTTTGGCCACAGGTATGAGTTCCATGCATTCATGAATGTGATAACTGCAGCTGCTGCATATGTTGATTTCTGTACAGGCATATACATCTTGAAGAAAATACCAATCTCACTGAGTCCGTCAATTCGTGCCGCCTCCATTATATCGACTGGGAAGTTTCTCGAATTCTGTCTGAACATCATGATGAGGAACGGCGTTGAAATAGCCGGGAGCATGAAGCCCCATACCGTATTTATAAAGCCGAGCTTTGACATCATCTTGAACAGAGGAATAAGTGTAGCTACCTGCGGAATCATCATGGCAAGAAGTAAAACTGAGAACAGCTTATCCTTTGCCTTGTCATGATAGAGCTCAAAGCCGTAACCGGCAAGTGAGCAGACAAGCAGTGCTATAATTGTCTGAACTGTTGCATTGATAAGTGAGTTTTTCATTCCAAGTGCAACGTTCTGTGATGCAAACAGTTTCTTTAAGTTCTCAAGGGCATAGCCACCAAATGCAATTCTACCTCTTGCAATGTCAATAGACTTGTTGGTCGCTGCCGATATCATCCAGAAAAACGGAAATACTGAGATGAACGAAACTATTACAAGAAAAATGTATGAAGGTATAAGCCTTTTTTGTATTGATGATCCATGTTTTTTCTTAGTCACGCTTGTCACCTACTTTCAGATTGATAAATGCCAGTATAGCAACCATGATGAATACGATAACAGACATTGCTGATGCATATCCAAAGTTTGCAACGCCTTCACCAAACGAGCCGTTATAGATATAATGTGACATGGTGATTGTCGCATTTGCAGGTCCACCCTTTGTCAGGTTTACAGACTCGTCGAAGAGCTGTAATGTACCGTTTATTGACATGATAGTTGTCATAACAATTGTAGGTCTAAGAAGAGGAACCGTGATAGACCAGAAGGTTCTCCAGCCGCTTGCTCCATCTATCTTTGCCGCCTCGTAAACAGAATACTCAATATTCTGGAGACCTGCTAAAAAGAACACCATATTATATCCTGTCCATCTCCAGATAAGAGCTACTATGATAATAATCTTAGCACTCCAGCCTGTACCAAGGAAGTTAAAGTTATTCTCTAATATTCCAAGTTTAACAAGGATTGTATTGATAAGTCCCTGTGTTGCAAAAAGCGATTTAAAAATCAATGCATATGATACGAGTGATGTTGCACATGGTAAAAATACACATGTACGGAAAAGTCCTTTAAATTTAAGATGCTTGTTGTTAAGTAACTGTGCCAGTAAAATTGCCAGTACAAGCATGATTGGAACTTCGATAATTAAATATAGGAATGTGTTTCCGATAGATCTCTTGAAAACCGCATCCTGAAACATTCTTGTGTAATTGTAGGCAAATGGATTAGCCCACTGCATATTTGCACTTGAACCGGTTTTAAATGATGTAATAACAGCCTGGATAATAGGCCAGAAGCTCATTATGAAAATGAGTATTGTTGCCGGAGCCAGATACATCCAGCCGGCTGCCCTTTGTTTACCGGTTATGCTCATTCCTTTTTTCTTATTTTTCACTGTAAAGGCCTCCTAACTATAAGTCTTTGAGAAAAAACAGGGAGCCATTTAATGGCTCCCTGTACATTTGCCATCAAGCTAACAGATTAAAGTCCCATTGTGAATTTAAGGTCATCCTCTGCTGTCTTTATCTCTGAATCGATATCTGCACCATTCTGAGTAATATTGATAAGTGCTGTAGCAAGCTTCTTACGTGCATCGTAGTGGAAATCGCTCTGCTCGATTATCTTAACATTTGCACCCATCTCAACGATCTTAGCGTAAATTGGCTGGTTGTTGAAATACTCAACACCCTCGTTGTAAACCTCTGACTTGCCTGCAGGTGTATATGTAGTGATAACACCACCATTCTTAAGAGCATTGTCATATGTCTCAGATACACCCTTGTCTGTATAAGATCCGCCACCGAATGTATATGCTAAGAATTTCTTAGCAAGGTCTGCCTGCTTGCAGTTGCTTGTGATGTAAAGTGAAGAACCACCGTTTGATGCATAGCCTTCACCACCCTCAAGTGTTGGAAGAGATGTAATCTCCCACTTTCCACTGTTGTCTGTAACCTTCTCGATTGTAGGAATGATCCAGTTTCCGTTCATAACGCCTGCAACCATGTCTCCCTGAATAACCTGATCTGTGTAATCTGACCAGTTATTTGCAAGGTAAAGAACATTGTTGTCGATCATATCCTTAAGTACCTGCATGATTTCTTTTAATTTAGCATTGTCTACAAATTTTGGCTTGCCATCCTTGAACTGTGACTCACCCTCTGCCTGAAGCATCATGTAGAATAAATCGTTTCCGTCTCCATCCATGCAAAGTAAGTATTTTCCTGTCTTCTCGTATACTTTCTTACCTACCTCGATGAAATCCTTCCAAGAGATACCTGTCATATCATCGATTGTGTATCCTGCCTGCTCAAGAAGATCTGTTCTGTAAGCAAAGATTACTGTTCCGTTATCAACAGGGAATCCAAAGTGCTCTCCGTCGATTGTAGAGAATGATAACTTCTCCTGACTGAAATCATCCCACTTAACATCTGCATCATTTGCTGATACCCATGCATCAGGATAATTTGTATGGTACTGCCGGAAGTAGTGATCCTGGAATAATACGATGTCAGGAAGTGTACTGTAATCCCCAGCTGAGCCTGCTGTTGTAATTGCTGTCTCAATGTCAGATGACCCTGACTGCTCCTCGATATTGAGTACAAAATCAGGATCTACATTTTTCTTGTAATCCTCTGCTGCTGCTTTGAGTGCCGGGATATTGAAGTTTGGATCCCAAGCCCAGGCTGTAAGTGTATGGCCGTCATCTACTGTCTCTACCTTCTTACCTGTCTTTTCTGTGCCATCTCCTGATGAAGATGAGTCTCCACATCCGGCTGCAAGTGAGGCAACCATTGTTGTTACGAGTAATAATGAAACTACTTTCTTTTTCATTTTTCTTCCTCCCTAATAAAAATGATGTTTCTGCAATACTACGTTTACAATTCATTCATAATCATATTATTTTAATTGGGCATTTTGACTACGAATATTTGTCCGTTTCTTGATTACATAGTCATTATAACCATATACGTTGTTTCTGTGTTAACAAATTCCACACAATTATATGCATATTCAAACATAAATGTACAAAAATATGCGAAAAGACATGTTTTCTACCATCCCTTTAGTGCAGATATCCTAAAATTGAGTAGTTTATGCTCATAATTTTCAGGATTTATCTTCCACTGATATGGCGAAGTGTTCAAAAATTTGCGGAAATTACGGTTAAAAGTTGACTGAGTTGTAAATCCACATTTTTGTGCAATAAGCTCCATCGGCTCATTTGTCTTTTTCATAAGCTCGCATGCCTTCTGCACTCTTATCAGATTCAGATACTCCATAGGCGGCATATTGATATATGATTCAAACAGTCTCCTGAAATGAGTCTCACTCATATTGCACAGTGACGAAAGCTCCCCTGCCTTTATTGTTTCACTGTAATGCTTATTCATATAGTCAAGCGCCGTGGCTATCTGTGACATATTAGTGCCCTTTACGACATCATTATCTTCCTCCGGCAGCTCATCATACTTGCGCAGCAATTCAATTACAATTCCCTGCACAAGAAGCTTTATTGTTCTCTGGGAATATTCCTTGTGCTCATTAGTTTCCCTAATGATGGAATTTATATATCCGGCCACAACCGGGCTTTGGTATACATTGGTCATAAATGCTTTTTTTGAGATGGTCGAAACTGCATCATTCTGGAATGCCGCATTGTTTGGAAACATTTCTTCTATCACAGAGCGCAGGTCAATGAAAATATACTCCCAGAAATTTACCACCTCACCATAGCTGACTGTAACATGCGGAAAATTCTCAGGTATAAATGTGATATCGCCGTCATGATACTGGTAAATATCCTCATCCAGATACATATTTCCATCTCCCTCGCGGCAGATGCCGATTTCAAGCAGATTATGGAAATGCAGGTGAAATTCCTCATGACCATACACTCTCTTCCAGGATTCTCCGCACAACACAAGTGCAGATTCTCCCTGTGGCAGCTCATAAAATCTGAATTCCATCGTGTCTTTTTTTCTTTTTGCCATATATACTCTCCTTTGTAGCGAAATGCAAAATACGCTGCTGCTATTATAGCAGCAGCGCACCAATCACTACTTTAATCAAAATCGAACTTGTCGAATCTCTTGTACATAGCCTTGTACTTCTTGCGGACATCCTCGTTGCCCTGAAGTACCTCTTCCTCTGTACCTCTGAACTGACAGCGGATGCAGCTATAAATACCTGTTTCCTTATTATAGAACATATCAATATCGAGATCCCTCATAAAACATATAGGACATCTGTAGTTTAATTTGCCTTTTCCAAGTTGAGCCATGTTGCAAATACCTCCTTGTCTTTAATCTGTTTCTTGTAACCAAGCTTGAACATTGGAGAGAATGCATATCCTTCCTCAATGTATCCCTCTGCCTTTGCAGATGGTGTGAGCGAAACCTTTGTCTGAATTGCAGGAATTACTGCGCTTACTGCAGTTGCTCCGTCAAGCTTTGCATCACGACACTTGTACTCATAATTGATGCTCTGTGGGTTTTCTCCCTCACATGTAAGTGTGATGCCTGTCATATCCTCAGGATACTCTGTTGTTCCGTAGCATGCTGTGATGTACTCATCGAGATAAACCTCTGCATTTGGATCACTCATGCTAAGGATATTACGCTCAATCTTGATGTTTGATGAGCCCTCCTCAAAGTATTCCTTTGTCTGAAGAGTAAGCTTAACATCATAAAACTCAATATCTACAGGATCAAGTGTAAGGATTCTTGTCTTCTTGCCATCAATAACTTCCTCTGAAAAATGGCTGTGTGTAGGACAGAGACACAGGTCAACCTCCTCACCGTTGTGTGAAAGCTTGGCACTTCTTACTGTTCCAGCTCCTGCATAGTGTGTAAAGTATCCTGCTCTGTATTTCTCCTGAATAAGGAATGGATAAGATGCATCCTGTACATGCTTTGTTCCGATTCCTACAGGCCACTCAAGTTTTGCAACGTATGGACGAAGGTCTACGATTGCTCCACCCTGATCCATGTTTACGCATGCTCTCATGTATGGGTCACAGTACCAGAAGAGCTGCTTGTCTGAGCCGTAAAGGATATCTCTCCATGGTGCACACTCAGGCTCATTGTAGTTACCTGCGTTGACACCCTTCTTCTCTCTGAAGTAATCAGCGAACTCTGACATTGTCATGTCGATGAGCTTACCCTCTTTCTTTAACTTGCCATAGTAATTACAGCCATCTGTGTATGACTTTAAGAGAAGCTCATATGGCTGCTCCCAGCGTCCCATCTTGTTCATCCAGCCAGGTCCTACGAACATCATGTTGTATGAATATCCGTTATTGTATTTTGCAAGGTCTCTGTACTGGTCGATGAGGTTGTAAAGATATGGATACTCCCATGTCTTTGTATCATAAATCATTCCACGAAGCACGTTCTGTGGATGTGTTCCGAAGTTTGAGCCGTTTCCGTCATAGCATGCAATAAGGTCACGTGAGAGATGTGGAATTGCTACGATTCCGCTATCCTCTTCCTTATTTGCTGCTGGCGCATGTGTGTTCTGCTTTGATGGAATCCATGGTGCCCATGGGCCTCCGTCGAAGAGTGTGTACCATGAGTTGTTACATGTGTGGTATGCCTTTGGGCCTTCCTCCCAGCATGTTGCAACTGCACATTTTACCATTGGGTATTTTTCTTTTATGTAGTTTGTAAGGTCTGCATCCATATAGTATGAGCCTGTTGACTCAGGATAGAAACCGAATCTCTCATGGAATTTCTCGAAAACATCATTTACGATAGCTTTCTTGTCCTCCATTGAGAACATCCAGATACAGAAATCCTTTGTCTTATACTTCTCTCTAAACTCCTCACATGGAAGTCCAAGGAGTGAAAGTGCTATCTCATCACCGTATTTCTCGTGATCCTGCTTTGCAAGCTCTACTGCCTCATCATTAAAAAGCGAAGCATATGTCATCTGGATTGTAGTTTTGAGTCCAGCCTCATGTGCAAGTCTCTGCTGTGTCTTGAAGATGTCGAGTGACTCTGTGATAAGCTTCTTATCTCCAATATCCTCTTCTTTTCCCTGTCCTGTCACTGTTGCTGAGTACTCAGGCACCATCTCAGGGCGGTGAATGATGTTAACAATAAATTTGTCCATCCGTTGTTTCCTCCATTTGCTTGTAATTTAATTTATTTCTTAGGTGCGTTTTTCGCGCAACCGCTTGTTCTAGACTTAGTATATTACAGTATTATGATTATGTCAATGTGCAATTTCGACATTTTTTAACTTTTGTTTTCAAGCATTTTTCACAAACCAGGGATTGGGTGCGCGTTTTTATGCGCAACTTTTGCGCATTAGTCGCAGGTCGGTACGTAAGCCGGGGACTGTTGGGGAGACACGCACTTTCGCCCTCGCTACGCTTCGCGACTAAGATTCTGTACGAAATTATGCTCTTAGGTTTTCTATGCACGACGAAACCGTCGAAACTTATACAAATGTATGTGCTAGATGGTTTGCTATAATCTCACAGTTTATAGTTACTGCTTCATTGTGTACGCTTTGGCGGTTACAAATGACACGCTACTCACAAGTTCTAGTACACTCCACAGTAGTTAATTCTCAACTAAGCCATCAATACATGTCTATAAGTCCATTTTTATGAGGCTTTACGGCTGGGTTTTTGGAGCTGTTTTTGGGATTTTTGCAGTTTCAGCTACTTTTTGCCAGGTCTTTTCCGGCTTTCTGGCTGGGTTTGGGTGCTGTTTTGGTGATTTCTGCAGTTTCAACTACTTTTTCTCGGGTTTTTTCCGGCTTTTGGGCTGGGTTTGGGGTGCTGTTTTGGTGATTTCTGCAGTTTCAGCTACTTTTTGTGAGGCTTCTGGCATAATGGTGGAAGCCCAACACCATAAATTAACAACAACATATTGAAAAAAGCCACTTGTGTCCTTTAATATCAAGAACACAGTTATAAGAAATGGTAATCTTTATGAACCAGGTCCTCCTGCGTACACATATATAAATCTTCCTCTCCCCTGCGTCCATGCAGGTGCGTTTCTACGCTTCATGAGCATAATTTCGTACAGAATCTTAGTTGCTAAGCGTAGCGATAGCTAAAGCGCGTGTCCCCAACAGTCCCCGGCTTACGTACCTTACGTTGTGACAGAAATTTAAATAAATGTTTTTAATCTTGCGCTTATTATGTTATCATGTAACTGAGATATAATTAATGATTCATTATAAATAGAAAGAGGTGTTTATATGTGTAGTATTGCAATAAAAATACCAGATGAAGTATTATACGATACCAAAATGACCAAAGATGAAGCTAATGCTTTTGCCAAGAAAGCTACTGCTCTAATGCTTTATTTAAAAAACCATATTTCTATTGGATATTGTGCACAGATAGCCGGAATGAGTGAGGAAGATTTCATCAAATATCTAGGCAATAATAATATATCTATCTTCAGTTTTGATGATGAAGCAGAATTTATAGAGGAGATGAATAATGCGTAGGGTAATTGTCAATTCAACACCATTAATTGCATTGTGCAATGCAGACTTACTTAACATTTTAAAAAAAATATATGGTTCAATCATTATTCCTAAAGCAGTATTCGACGAAGTTACAGCAAAAAAGGATTCTGCCTGTTTACAAATCAAACAAAATCTTGATTGGATTACAGTCGAAACAATCACTAACATTGAAGACCGCAAAATGTACAAAGCAAAGCTTCATGCCGGTGAAGTTGATGTTATGATATTGGCACAAGCTGACCCCAAAGCAGACTTAGTTATCATCGATGATAATGCAGCAAAAAAAACAGCAAAATATCTTGGATTAACAGTAACGGGCACCTTAGGTGTTCTTATAAAAGCTAAACAATCAGGGATTATTTCTTCTGTAAAAAATGCAATAACCAAAATTCAATCAAACGGATTCTATATAAATGAAAATATCATTAAACTAGCATTAAAACAGGCAGGTGAATTATGATTAAAATAGCATTCTTTGATGTGGATGGCACCCTGCTTCGGCTGGGACATAAAGAATTATCAGCAAACACTGCTGCTGCACTTAGGCAGCTCCACCAAAATGGCATCATCCTTTGTATGGCTACCGGAAGAAGCTACACAGGTGTGCCTCATTTTGATGGAATTGATTTTGATGTCCTGCTCACCTTTAACGGCTCATTCGTCACCGCAGGCAATGATATCATCTTCAAAAATCCTATTAATGAGCACGACAAATATCAGATAATTTCCAATCTAAAGCAGATGAACCGCGCCATTGCAATCAGCAACGAGCATATGATTGTCACAAACGGTACCGACCCTGATTTAGAGCAATACTTTGCCTTTGGCAGCGAAAAGCTTAAAATCGCTGACAATTTTGACGAGATAAGCAGGACTGATATATATCAGATTATGTGCTCCTGCAAAAAAGATGAGCACTCACAGATTCTATCCGGCGCGCCCCACTCACAGATAACTGCATGGTGGGATAAGGCCGTTGATATTATTCCGCTTAACAGTGGCAAAGGCAATGCTGTTGCTGCAGTGCTTAGGCATTATGGCTTCTCAAAGGATGAAGCAATTGCTTTCGGTGACGGACATAACGATATTGAAATGCTTGAGGCCGTAGGCATTGGTGTTGCCATGGGCAATGCAAAGGACGAAGTCAAGGCTAAGGCTGATTTTGTGTGCCAATCAGTTGAGAATGACGGAATATATCATTACTGTGTTGAAAACAAACTGATTTTTTAGAGAAATATACTTATGAACATAGACAACAATTTACGACAACTACTCGAAAACGAAACAAAAATACATCTCGCGGAAATCCGCTTTCTCTACCAGAAGCTCGACAGACAGCTTGGGCTTAACGGTGCAAGGGTTCCTATCACATTTGGCTTTGATACGGACAGGCTCGGTGCATACACTCCGGGCTTTGGGCAGGATGAAGAAGAATTTCATTTTTCGCTGCTTTTCATCGGCTACTGTGTGACAAAGCCCTTGTCAAAGGATGACAGGATGGATTTATATAAGCACGAATATGCCCACTATATGCAATATAATATGGATATACCGGACAAGTACAACTGGCAGCCCGGCATCCACGGAAGTGCGTGGAAATATTGCTGCTCACTTATCGGAGCAGCTCCCACTCCTTACTACAAAGCCGGTGAAGGACTTATTAAGCACGATTATGATAAGGTTCTCAAAAAGAAAATTACTGACAAGAGTATTCCTATCCGCGACACATATTCACGCGAGCAGGAATACCGCAAAAAGAAAAACAGTACTGTAAAATTTAATATCAATGACGATATCAATCATCCAAAGTTTGGCAAGGGCACCATTGAACATATCGAGCAGCTCGAAGGCTCCGTTCGGCTGCATGTCAGATTCGGTGAAGATCTTAAGAAAATTGATCAGAAATGGCTGCTTCAGGCCGGCCTTAAGAAAGCCGGCCCCCGATTCTAACTATATCTTATATTTATGTTTGTAACTATTTAAGCCACCCTAGAACAAGAAAATCTACATCTCAATTGCAATCGTATATGACTTCTCAAATTTCTCACCCTGTGCCAGCGAATTACCATACTCCCTGTCCTTTAATTCTCCGGCAAAGCCTGCTCTGTCACATCGGCCGTACCACGGCTCAATACAGATAAACGGTGCTCCCATTCCTGCCGGTGACCACAGACCAAATAAAGGCGCATCAAATGACACCGTAAGGTATGGCTTCTTATCCGGTGTACACAGGCTCACCTTTGAAGCCTGTCTGTTTTCGATAATGAGTGCATCCTTATCAAACATATGCTCATCTATCTGACAGTATCCATCCGCATCCACCTTAAGCAGATTGTCATCCTTGTCTAAAAGTCCGCCGTCACAGATAAGTCCGTAGGTGATTGCTTTGTCTGTGTCAAGCTTTAGATAATAGTCTGACTGCTTTCCCTGCTCTGCGATAGGGCACATGAATGCAGGATGACCACCGATTGAGAAAAGTAAATCCTTTTTCGCAGGATTTGTCACCCTCCAGGTCACTTTTATCTCACTGCCAGAGAGCTTATAGCCGATTTCAAGCACAAACTCGAACGGATATTTTGCAAGAGTTTCATCATTTGATTTAAGTGAAAACCATGCCTCATCCTTTGTCTGTGACACAAGCTCAAACTCCATATCCCTGGCAAAGCCGTGCTGTCCCATCGGATAATCTGTCCCATCAACGGTAAACTTCTTGTCCTTTAAGCTGCCGACAAACGGGAAAAGCACCGGTGCACTTCTCTTCCAGTATTTCTCATCGGCATCCCACAGATACTGTGTACCTGTTTCCTTGCCTGTGATGCTTTTTAGCTCCGCTCCGAAGCTGTTTATCGTGAGCTCAAGTGATTCATTTTCCAGTTTAATCTCCATCAAATATCTCCTTTTATATTTTTTGTAACTATTCAAAACCACCTTGAATAGTCAGTTTTTTGTTACATTATCACAAGTCCAATAACCCTTACAATAAATGCTGCCACCCATGCAATCGCACACTGCAAAAGCACCACGCTGACTGCCCACTTTGCACCAAGCTCTCTCTTTATGGATGCTATAGCAGCCACGCAAGGGCTGTAAAGCAGCGAGAACACCAGAAGAGATGCAGCTGAAAGTGTTGTGAGTGCTGTCGTAACAGTTCCGCCAAACAGTATCTCAAGTGTTGATACCACGCTCTCCTTTGCCATGAGTCCGCTGATAAGTGACGTGCATATACGCCAGTCTCCGAGTCCCAGAGGCTTAAAGACAGGCACGATAACACTTGAAATAGCGGCAAGCATGCTGTCCTTTGAGTCTGTTACCATGTTAAAGTGTATGTCAAAGCTCTGTAAGAACCATATAAGCATTGTGGCAATAAGTATTACTGTAAATGCCTTCTGCAAAAAGTCCTTTGCCTTTTCCCAGAGGAGCTGGCACACATTCTTGGCGCCCGGCATCCTGTAGTTTGGCAGCTCCATGACAAACGGCACTGCGTCACCCCTGAACAAAGTCTTTCTGTAGATAAATGCGAAAAGTATTCCGACAATTATTCCAAGGAAGTACAGTCCTCCCATGACAAGTCCGCCATGCTTCGGGAAAAATGCACTAACAAAGAATGCATAAATTGGCAATTTTGCCGAACAGCTCATAAACGGTGTGAGGAGTATAGTCATTCTACGGTCTCTCTCACTTGGCAGTGTACGTGTCGCCATGACAGCTGGCACCGTACAGCCGAAGCCTATGAGCATTGGTACTATGCTTCGCCCTGAAAGTCCTATCTTACGAAGGAGCTTGTCCATGAAGAATGCAACCCTCGCTATGTATCCGCTGTCCTCCATGAGGGATAAGAAAAAGAACAGTGTCACGATAATCGGCAAAAAGCTTAATACGCTTCCGACACCCTGAAAGATGCCGTCTATTACCAGTCCGTGCAGCACCTCATTCACGCCTGCCGCTGTGAGTGCCTTATCCGTAAGCGCGGTCAGTGCTCCTATGCCCTGCTCCAAAAGCCACTGAAGGCCTGCTCCGATTACGTTGAAGGTCAGATAAAATACAGCAAGCATTATCACTATAAAGCACGGTATTGCCGTGTATTTGCCTGTAAGAACACGGTCGATGCGCTCACTTCTGATACGCTCCCTGCTCTCCTTCGGTTTTACCACGGTGCTCTCGCATATTTTCTCAATAAATGTAAAGCGCATATCCGCAATTGCAGCGCTTCTGTCAAGGCCTCGCTCCTTCTCCATCTGGACAATCAGATGCTCTATTGCCTCTTTCTCATTCTCATCAAGATGAAGCTGCTCTAATATAAGTGCATCTCCCTCGATAATTTTGGTAGCAGCAAAGCGAATCGGGACTCCGGCGAGCTTTGCATGATCCTCAATCAGGTGACTGACCGCGTGTATACATCTGTGCACGGCACCGCCAAAATCATTCTCATCACAGAAATCCTGTCTGCCCGGGCGCTCCTGATACTTTGCAATGTGTATTGCATGGCGCACCAGCTCATCAACACCCTGATTCTTTGCGGCAGAAATCGGTACAACAGGCACTCCTAACAGTCCCTCAATTTTATTTACATCGATTGAGCCTGAGTTTGCCGTCACCTCATCCATCATATTTAGAGCGATAACCATCGGTATATCCATCTCAAGAAGCTGCATGGTCAGATACAGGTTTCTCTCGATATTTGTCGCATCTACGATATTTATTATGGCCTTTGGCTTGTTATCGAGCACAAAGTTTCTCGACACAATCTCCTCATTCGTATATGGGCTCATTGAGTAAATTCCAGGCAGGTCAGTGATTGATGTGTCCGGATGCTCTTTAATAGAGCCATCCTTTCTGTCCACCGTCACTCCCGGGAAATTGCCCACATGCTGGTTTGAGCCTGTAAGCTGGTTGAAAAGTGTTGTCTTGCCGCAGTTTTGGTTTCCCACAAGTGCGTATGTGAGCTTCTCACCCTCCGGAAGGGGATTGCCACTGCCCTTCACATGGTATTTGCCCTCCTCGCCAAGTCCGGGATGGGCTGTGTTGCTTATCTTTTTAGGGCCCTCATGCTTTCTTGAACGGCTGTCAATTAATTCTACCTCAATCTGTGCCGCATCATCAAGCCTCAATGTGAGCTCATAGCCGTGCACCTGAAGCTCCATCGGGTCTCCCATCGGTGCAAATTTGATAACTGTTACTTCGGCTTTTGGGATTACTCCCATATCCAGGAAATGCTGGCGCAGTGCGCCCTCACCGCCTACTGTAAGTATTCTGGCACTCTGTCCTATGCCAAGTTCTTTTAGTGTCATTTTATCGCTTCCTAGTGTATTTATTGATAATTTTTCTCAACTTATCACAAATATCTTACCACAAAGCGTGTGCCACTGCATTCATTTTTTTCATTTAATACATCTTTTTTACAATCCTCCACAAGGATATATCCATTGTCATGACGCACAATTGCTTCCGCGAGCGAAAGTCCTATGCCGATGCTGTCTGCCGGCTGTCCGCTGCCGCTGTAAAAACGCGTAAAAATATGCTTTTTGTCCTCATCACTTATGGCTTCTCCATCGTTTTGCACTGTTATCTCTGCATACATCTCATACCTGTAAAAGCCTATCTTTACCTCACTCTCTGCGTGCTCCACTGCATTTTTTACTATGTTTGTAATGGCCTCACACTGCCAGTATGCATCAGCATGTATACAGGCATCCTTATCAGAGCCTTCATCTATGGACAGCCTTATGTCTCTCAAATCGCAAAGTGCCATAACATTATCAGCTGCCTCAGACACAATTTCAGACAGCAGCGTATCCTTCTCATCAAACTCCACAACATCCGCTTCAAGCCTTGAAAGCTTTAAGATAGCCTGCACCATATGCGATATATTGTCCACATCACGCTTTGCCCTGCTCATTATCCTGTTTCTGTTTTCAGATGCCATATCAGGATTTCCTTCCAGATTTTCCAGATTTATCGAAAGTGATGTGAGCGGTGTCTTAAGCTGGTGCGATATGTCAGAAAGCGCATCCTTTAGCAAAAGCTTGTCTGCCTTTGCATTTTCCGCAGACTCCCTCAAATAGATTGCTGTCTTGTAAAGCTCTCCCTTTAGTATAGAAATCTCTCCCTCTGTGCTATCTGCCATAACAAGTCTGTAGTCTCCCTGATTTATGCGGCGCAGATAATCCGCAGCCTGTCTGACCTGTCTTTTAAAGCTAAATCTTATAAGCACAATGTAAAGGCAAAAGCCCCCTGCAAAAAGCACAACAAGAAATATGTCTAGCCAAAGCGCTCCTTTAAGCGCTTTTTCATTTGACAAAACCGCAGAATCCTTTTCCATATCAATGCCGTATTTTTTTAAGAGCGTCTCTGCGCTTTTTAAATTTGTATAATCGCTGCCTGAGCTGCTGTCATTTAGAATCGCGGCTATACTGCCATCTGATACATCGGGATATTTTTCATGAATAAGCGCACATAGCTTAGCCACTGTGATGTTATAGTTTTTCGTATATGCCCTGTACTGAAAAAAGACGGTAAAAGCCATAACCGTCACACATATACATGTATATATTATTGCAAAATACACAAAATGTTTTCTGTTCTCTAAATTATATTTCTTCTTTCTCATGCTTTCCCCCGGGAACTGTCTCTGTCGGTCGATACTGTTTAAAGAGCTTCATCTGAATCAACACGATACCCGATTCCCTTCACAGTCTTTATCACATCCTCACCAAGCTTTGCCCTGATGCGCTTCATATAGACAGTCACTGTATGGTCGTACACATCGTTGCCTGTTGCCTCCCAGATGCAGTCAAGCACGGCATTTCTGGACACAGCCTTGTCGTGATTGGTGAAAAGCAGATCAAGTATGCGGTTTTCAAGACTTGAAAGAGCAATCACCTGTCCAGCCCTTCTTGCTTCCTTTTTGTCCAAATCATAGCTTATGCTTCCTGCGTGTATGACAGATGAACTGTCATCACTTTTCCTTCGTAAAAATACGCGGTTTACTCTCGCCACAAGCTCTCTTACTGAAAAAGGCTTTGTGATGTAATCCTCCGCTCCAAGCTCAAGTCCCTTTACTATATCATTTTCCTCATCCCTTGCGGTAAGAAAAATCACCGGTGTTTTTTCTTTTTCCAGCCTTTCGCTGTAAAAATCAAAGCCGTTCCCATCCGGAAGCGACACATCAAGCAGCACAAGGCCGGGGTGCTCACTCAAAAGCGCCCCAGCCTCCTTTAAATTGCCTGCTGTCAAAAGCTCATATTCAGGTTCTGTAAAGGTATCACACAGTCCCTCTGTTATTCCTTTATTGTCCTCTATGAGAAGTATTTTTTTCATATCAGCTCCCGCATTTCCTACAGATTTTCATTTTTGATTGTCTCAATAATGTTATTGTGTCTAAGCTTCGTCATTGATAGTTTCATGATAGCATAAATCAGCATTATTACAACCACTATACACAATATAATTGCTTTATACGGCGGCTCATAAATGATTGCGTCATCCATCCTGTTCATCATAACACATAAGAGATAGCTTATTAAAATACCAAGCGGTACACCTATTACAAGTGCCTTTACAGATATAAATACACTCTCGAGCCTGACCATTCCAGCAAACTGCTTATCTGTCATTCCAATGCTTCTTAGTGTTGCAAACTCGCGGCTTCTAAGCTCCATTCCGGTGCTTAAGGTATTGATGATATTTGTGATTCCTATTAAGGCAATAACCACAATAAGTCCGTATGCAAATACTCCAAGCAGTGTAAAGAGAGACTTTTCATCGCGCATCTCCTTATCCAGATTGCTGACATAAAAACTAATCTGCGAATACTCAGTATTTCCTTCCGTCTCCTTTTCGAATGTATCCTGATATTCATCTGCATTTTCTGCAACCACATATGCCGAATATGACGCATGTCCCGGTTTAATCTCATTACCGTTCTTGCCGTCAGCCCATAGGCTTTCAAAGCCTTTTTGGTTCATAAACAAAAGCGTGGTATTGCCGTAGCCCTTATAACCTGTTGGTACCTTGTCTGTGACACCTGCAATAGTTACATCCACAGTCTTTCTGACTCCGTTATTTATTGTTTCCTCGTCAACGTATCCACTGTTATCCTCTGTGCCGCTTTCAGTATCACCTTCCACTGCATTATTATCATCTGTGCTGCTTTCAGTATCGCCTTCTGCTGCATTGTCATCAGAAGAAGCATCATCATAAACATTATAGCCACACTCGATTGTATCTCCTGCTTTATATTTGTACAGCTCCATCTCTTTTTTGACGTATTTTGAGCTATTCTCATTATACACATCAAATGTGCCTTTATTCACAAGAATTGCTCCTGCAGCTGCATTTTTTATGCCTGCGTCGGACGCATACTTATCATACGATTTGTCATCCAAAACTGTGATTAAAAACTCTTGTGAGACATCCTCACTGTCATCATAAAGCTGCCCGCAATACTCTCCATATTCCTTTGTATACTCCGGCTTACTGACATCGAAATCATAGCCTGCTCCAACCAGATAATCCTCAGCTCCTTCAATGCCACTCAAAAGCTTAGAGAGCTTTTCAATATCAAGGTCCTTTTTACATGACATATTTATTCCGATATTGTAATCTGTTGAAGCATATGACATCCCAACCCTGCTAAAGGCCATAGACATAAAGTATGATATCACAATAAAGGTTACTGAGCAGATGACAATAGATGTCACTGTGGTTCTGTACTTTTTATTGTTCCTCTTTATATTCTTATATGAGATAACGCCTCCGATACCCCAGATTCTGCCTATAATCGCCGGGGTCTTAAGCTTTGCTGACTTTATTTTAATCTCCTTTGTGTTTCTTATTGCTTCAAGCGGTGTGACCTTTGCCGCCCTTCTTGCACTGCCTGTTGCTGAGAAATAAATGGTTGCTATACTCATTATCACAGCAAGAATAAGTGCAGGCAGTGATGTGTGAAAGCTCAAAGCAAAGTTAAGCCAGCCTGCTGACAGCGCATTTACCACCTTGACAAGTATAAGCGATGCCAAAATACCACTCATGGTACCTACAGGAATACCAACCACTCCAAGCATTGCTGCCTCTGTCTTAACGCTGCTTTTTATCTGGCGCCTCGTAGCACCCACGCTTGCAAGCATGCCATACTGCCTGATTTTTTCAGTGATTGATATGTTGAAGCTGTTTTTGATACAGTACACTGATGTCAGTATGATTATCAAAGCCACAACAGCGGCCACTGTAAACAGTGCTTTAAATGAACCGTCAATCGGGAAAACGCACTCATAGCTTATAAGGTATCCATTCATATATATATCATATTTTGCATTTTCCATCTCTTTAAGAAACCTGTCACTCTCCTCAGCAGTCATTTCAACAGATGAATTATTCGCTTTCGCAAACAGCTTTTCATCCACGCCAATTATATCTGCTGTCACAGCATCCTTGTTTCTTAATGCCTTTTGAGTGTATCTGCTGTACACTGTGAGTGTAGTGTCAGCCTCGTTCTTTGTGCCGTTATCAATTGCTGCCAGTTCATCAGAGTATGTGACAAATGTATATCCGGCGGCACTATAGTCCTCCATTCCATAGCCCGGTCTTTCCATGATGCCTACCACCTTGTAGTGCTTTGTCACAGTATCGGTAAGTGTCTCTGCCTCATGCTCATATGCGCAGTTTTCCGATATGACACTTTCGGTGTTTGAATCATATCGCTTTCCGACATCAAGTGTTATCTCATCTCCCACCTTTATGTCGATTCGTCCGTTTGTCTTTAAGTGCCTTGGAATGACTATCTCATCCTCATTTTTTGCCATGCGCCCCTCTATCAGTTTAAAGCAGCCTCTCTCAAAGCCGGCCTCATCTGTTGCCATGACATATGCATATGGCTTATCCTCATTCTTGCAGCCGTCCAGCTTTGCAAAGCCCATTCCCATTGTCTCAAATGTGCTTTCAATATTTCTGTTGTTTTTAAACTCCGAAAGCTCAGACATTTTCACATTCGAAAATTTCACATGAAAGTCGCCGCCCTTTTGCTTCTGGTATTCAATCATACTGTACTGAAAGCTTGACACAAGTGTGACAAGCGCCGACAAAAGCGCTGTTGCAAGAATTATTCCGACTATCGTGACAATAGTTCTTTTCCTGTTGAGCTTTAAGTTTTTTAATGTGAGTGTCTTCATCAAATTCATCTGATTTTACCATCCTCTATCATTATTGTGCGGTCAGCCGCCTTTGCAAGCTCCATATTGTGTGTAATCATAATGATTGTCTGGTTGAGCTCACGGTTTGAGGTCTTTAAGAGATGCATAATCTCGTTGCTGGCTTTGGTATCCAGGTTTCCGGTCGGCTCATCCGCTAGCACTATAGATGGTCTCGTAATCAGGGCTCTTCCTATAGATGTGCGCTGCTGCTGTCCTCCTGATAGCTCATTTGGCAGATGAGTGCGTCTCTCTGTAAGTCCAAGGCGCAAAAGCATGTCATCCATCTGTGCTTTTTCCACCTTTCTTCCATCAAGTTCCATCGGGATTGCCATGTTTTCCTCCACATTTAATATAGGTATCAGATTATAAAACTGATAAATGATACCCACCTGTCTTCTTCTGAATATGGCAAGCTCATCATCATTCATTGCAAAGATATCAGTGCCGTTTATATACACCTTTCCGCTTGTTGGTCTGTCAACACCTCCAAGCAGATGAAGCAGTGTGGATTTTCCGGAGCCGCTCGCCCCGACAATTGCCACAAACTCTCCCTTTTCCACGCTCAATGACACATCGTCCAGAGCCTTGACCTGATTTTCTCCGGCTCCGTATATTTTTGATAAGTGTTCTACTCTAAGCAGTTCCATTTAATTCTCCTTTTCTTCTCTATGCATTTTTGAGTGCTGTGCGGTCTGCCATCTAAAGTGCAGCCGCCCCGCGATACAAGTGTATAATACATTATGTAAAGTTACAGGTAGGTTACTTTTAAAAAATATTACAGCATAATATAAAAACTCCGGTCAGAACAAAAAGTTTTCTGTGCCGGAGCTTATATGTTTTATGTTATATGTTTTATATCATATGTTTTATAATTATCTATGCCAATAATTATTTCTGCTTATATGAAGACAAAAAGTCTGCAAGCTTGCCTGTGGCATCCTTTAATATCTCTGTTCGAGGCAGATATACCACTCTGAAGTGATCCGGCTTATCCCAGTTGAAGCCGCCGCCGTGGATGATGAGTATCTTCTTCTCACGAAGCAGATCGAGTGCAAACTGTTCATCGTTTGTGATGTTGAACCTTGCAGTATCAATCTTTGGGAATATGTAAAATGCTGCCTTTGGCTTTACTGCCGAAATTCCCGGTATATCGTTTAATGCCTTGTAGACGTACTCTCTCTGCTCATAGATTCGTCCGCCCGGCACAATATACTCGCCTACACTCTGATATCCGCCTAAAGCTGTCTGCACTATCGACTGCGCCGGAACATTCGAGCAAAGACGCATGTTTGAGAGCATGTTGAGACCCTCGATATAGTCCTTTCCGAGCGCCTTGTTGCCGCTTAAAACCATCCATCCGATACGATAGCCTGCTATCATATGTGACTTAGAAAGACCGCTAAAGGTCACACAGAAGAGGTCCGGTGCAAGCGACGCAATAGACACATGCTCATAGTCATCCATCACAAGTCTGTCATATATCTCATCCGAAAAAATCATGAGCTCATGTTCTCTTGCCACATCAACTATCTGCTGCAGCACCTCCCTTGGATAGAGCGCTCCTGTAGGGTTATTAGGGTTTATTATTACGATTGCCTTTGTCTTGTCTGTAATCTTCTTTTTGATATCCTCTATGTCCGGATACCACTCTGACTGCTCATCACAGATATAGTGCACTGCCATGCCTCCCGCAAGTGTAACGCAGGCTGTCCAAAGCGGATAGTCCGGTGCCGGCACCAGCACCTCATCACCATTGTCAAGAAGCGCTGACATGCTTAAGTTTATAAGCTCGCTGACTCCGTTTCCGGTGTAGATATCCTCAACCGTCACATTAGGAAGCTTTTTGAGCTGTGCATATTGCATGATTGCTTTTCTTGCAGAAAAAAGTCCCTTGGAGTTGGAATACCCCTCACAGTCCGTGAGCTGGCGAGACATATCATATATCACCTCATCAGGTGTCCTGAAGCCAAACGGCGCAGGATTTCCTATATTGAGTTTCAACACATTTGTGCCGTTTTCCTCCATGCGGGCCGCCTCATCCACCACCGGTCCTCTTACATCATAAAGCACATTATCTAATTTTCTGGATTTTCCAAATTCTCTCATCCTGACCATCTCCTTTTATTTTCGTAACAATTCCTGTAACCGTAATCATATCCTGCTAGCCTAAAAGCTCAAAAACAGCCTCAGCGTCAAATACCACCTGCTTTACCTTATCAACCTCTATCTGATAAAGTGCATTTGCTGCCAGATGCTCTGCAGCCTGCTCGAGATCTCTTATGCCCGATGTGTTCTCGTGAAGCTTAATCACTGCATCAAGTCCGTCCTCTGTGAGAACGCACTCCTCTTCCTTCATTCCCATTCGCTCAAATACCTTGCGCAGGGCAAATCTCTGGAAGATGACCTTCTTCTCTTCATCGGTATAGTCCGGAATATCAATCACTGCAAAACGTGACATAAGCGGTGCAGAAATCTGGGATTTATCATTGGCTGTTGCAATCGGATATACTCCGACGGTCGGCACCATACACTCCATATAGTTGTCTGTAAAGCCCAGATTGTCAAGCAGTGTCAAAAGCACATCTGCCGGATTTCCGTTGCCGTTTTTGCTTGAGGCCTTGTCGAGCTCATTGATGATAAATACAAGATTTGACTCTCCTGCCTGTGAAAATGCCTCCATAATGATTCCCGGCTTTGCGTTTGAATAGATTCTTGAGCTTCCTGTGAGCTGCTCTGCATCATTTATGGAACTCATATCGAGTGTGGTCCATGGAAGCTTGAGTATACGCGCAACAGCATATGCAATCTGTGACTTTCCGGTTCCTGCCGGTCCACAGAGCAGCAGTCCGTAGGCAGGAAGTGTATGAGTCCTGTTTATCTGGATAATAGTCTCAATGATTCTCTGCTTCACGCTCTCCATGCCATAGAGCTCCTCATCGAGTATGCGCCTTGCCTCCACAGGGTCAATTGCCTCAAAGTAATTTCCCTTCCACTGGATATTCATCATGATGGAAAGTGCTCTCTGCGCATGGCGTCTCTCCTCAGGTGATACCTCGCTTGAACGCGCAACTGCCAGATTTCTTCTGGCCCACAGAAGTATATTGTCAGGCAGTGTACGGCCTGCACAGGTCATGAAATCTGTGATGCTCTGTATACTGGTGAGCTTCATGCTGTCGCCCTCTTCCTCGTAATCATCGAGGTCAGGTTCATCCTCAGGCATGGTGCTGGCAAAGAGCCTTTCCATCATATACTGCAGGAATCCATCCTCTGCAGACAGCTTTGTGCCTCTGCCAAGAGACACCTCCCTCACCCTGTATACTGCGTATCCGTCAGGTGTATTGGCTCCTGAAAGCTGTACCTTTATGTGATTTTCGCCAAGCCACTTAAAAAGGCTGACGAAGCGGGAATCAATGCGCAAGATATCTGCACTGGTCACCCCATCACCATCCTCAAATTCAAAGGATGTACGCTTTATCGGATTTGTAAACATACCGAGCGCATGATGCGCCCATTCCTTTTGCTTATTGTCTATCACAACAATCGGTTTATCGGCCGATGCCTTGGTCTCCGTCGAATGAAATGTCTCATATGTACACTCCGGATGCTCGTTTGCTACCGGTGTATCGCTAAAATCAAATACTGGCATTTTTATTCCTCTCTTTTCGTAATTGTATTCTTCATCATACCCTGTCAAAGGCTATGTCCTGTACCACCTCGCCCGCGATGATAAGTCCTGCCACTGATGGTACAAATGCAATGCTTCCGGGAATATCCCTGCGCTCTGTGCACTTGTGTTCGGCACCCGGCGGGCAGATGCAGTTGCTTCTGCAGCTTATGGACATATCCTCTATCGGTCTTGTAGGCTTCTCCTCAGAGTATACCACCTTGAGCTTTTTCACGCCACGTTTTTTAAGCTCACGGCGCATGACCTTTGCAAGAGGACACATGCTGGTCTTATATATATCAGCCACCTTAAATGCACTTGCATCCAGCTTATTTCCCGCTCCCATACTGCTTATGATAGGGACATTCTTCTCCTGTGCCTTCATGACAAGCGCAATCTTTGCTGTGACCGTATCAACCGCGTCAACTATATAATCATACTCTTCAAACGGAAATTCATCAGCATTTTCCGGCAAAAAGAAGCACCTGTGCGTCACGACACTGACATCAGGATTAATATCATGAATCCTCTCCTCCATCACATCTGTCTTGTATTTTCCTATGGTCTTTCGGGTTGCAATTATCTGCCTGTTTAGGTTTGTAAGACACACCTTGTCATCATCGATAAGGTCAATCGCTCCCACGCCGCTTCTGACTAGTGCCTCGCAGACATATCCGCCCACTCCTCCTATTCCAAATACTGCGACTCTTGCGCCCTTTAGCCTATCCATCGCCTCTTTTCCAAGCAAAAGCTGTGTTCTTGAAAACTGATTTAACATTTATTTCTCCTTTTCATCCCTGACCACGCCGACACCGGCAGAAATCAGGAGTCTTACTGTATCCTTAAGCATGCTCCAGTCAGCCTTTGACAACTCATCGGCAGCCTTTATCATTTCAATGAGCTGCTTAAATGACATCTGGTCAAGGTTCTCAAAATTGGAGTCCGATGCTATTGAAAAAAGCACATTTACAAACTGCTTTCGCTGCGCCTCATCCATGCTGCCTATCCAGTTTCTGAGTGTCTTGTCAAGGCGCACACTGTTTTTGTCCAGCCCATCCGCCTTTATGATACTTCCGCCCATTATCTCCCAGGAAAAAGCATCATGCTGCAGCGGCCCCGAATTATGGCTTCTTACCACCTCATAATTGTCCACATGCTCAAGCAATAAGCCAACAATAGACGACTGTGGCAGAAATGTCTCTATTCTGTCAAAAATTCTTTTGTAGCCTGCCGTATATATCATCTTGTGATTGAAGCCCGGCCCGTCAAAATTAAACACCTTAATAATGACATCCTGCACCTCTTTATCCACATGCATGGCGGCAAACACTGCCAGATTTCCACCCTTTGAGTGCCCGCCTATCCACAGTCTTCTTGCACTTATGCTTTTATTGTTGATATTTTCATCATCTAAAGCTTTATCATTTATGGCTTTTTCATTTATGCCCCTATCATCATTGCATATATATGCTGCCACCTGCTTTAAATATTTTTTCGCCTTGTTCTGTCCCGGGGTCTCATCGAGATAGCTTAGATTAAAGTTTTCCTTCCAGCCTACCACGGAATGGTCTGTACCACTGTAGGAAATGAAATATGTGCCGTCAGGCAGTTCTATCGTAACCGCAGAAAACTGCGACTCCTCTTTTTCACTTATATCGTATATATAATATCTCAAAATGCAGTCAGCATAGCGCCTTGAGTGCGCCAGCTTTTGAAGCAGCCTCGCGGAATGGCGAAAAAGATTAGGCATCTGCTCAATCTCATCATCACTGTGGTCCGCGCAGTAAAGGCTTGAAAGCTGTTTTATCGTAAGGTATGACTTCTTTGCATCCGGCATATATGGCTTCATCTGCACATAAATAAGCTGTGAAAAAATCAGTCCGTCCACCTCATTTACATGCACCTCATCAAAGCCTATATCTCCACGCCAGTCAATATAATCCATGATATCTGCCATACAATGCCCTCCTGAAATATATCTGTCTTATTCATCATAGTGATCTAGGAAGCTGTGCTTTATGCCATCCTTTTTATATGCTACAACCGTAGCCAGATTTACATTCTCCACGCTCTTAAATATATTTGCCTCGACAAAAGGATTCACCTTTTTAAGATTAGCGATGAGCTGCTTTATCTCAACACGCTTTGAGCGGTTTTCCTCATTATTACAGGTGGTACAGGTATCTGTAAACTTGCAGGCACACTGTATGAAATGCAGACCGTTGTAATCACGCCATGCCTTGATATCGTCCTCCCTGACCAGGTAAAGAGGCCTGATAAGCTCCATGCCCTCAAAGTTTGTGCTGTGAAGCTTAGGCATCATGGTCTGTACCTGTGCACCGTAGAGCATGCCCATGAGTATCGTCTCGATAACATCATCATAGTGATGTCCGAGCGCAATTTTGTTGCAGCCCAGCTCCTTTGCAAATGCATACAGATGTCCTCTTCTCATCCTCGCACATAAATAGCATGGCGATTTTTCGATATCATATACAGCATCAAATATATCTGACTCAAAAATAGTGGCAGGGATGCCAAGGTTCCTGCAGTTTTCCTCTATGACATGCCTGTTTGCCTCATTGTAGCCCGGGTCCATGACGAGAAACTTCACATCAAAATCAAACTTGTTGTGATGCTTAAGCTCCTGAAAAAGCTTTGCCATGAGCATGGAATCCTTACCTCCCGATATACACACCGCAATCTTATCCCCCGGCTTTACAAGCTCATAGGTGTTTATCGCCTTTGTAAACTTGCGCCAGATGGATTTCTTAAATTTCTTTCTGATGCTTTGCTCCACATCTGCCTTTATATCGCGCTCTGCCACCTCATCCTCTTTCATGGCATCAAGCAGCCAGCTTATATAGCCTCCCTTTAAGCTTGCCGCATCAAAACCTTTTTCTGTGAGATACTCTGCCACATCCACACTCGTCTTACCACGGCTGCAGACTATGACAAGCTTCTTATCATGTGGCACCCTCTCATCTGACTCTATTTCCTCTGCCTGAATATTGAGTGCTCCCTTTATGGCACCGTGCGCCACCTCTTCCTCACTTCTTATATCTATTATCTGATAGCTGTTACTATCCAGCTTTTTAACTTCTTCTATACTAAGCTGCATTTTATTTCTCCTATATTATTTCCGCAATGACTTTATTTCCTGAAATATCCTGTACTCATAATATGCCGTCACCACAAGGATGAGCCCTATCATAATGAGGCTGTATACATCGCGGATTGCTATTCCAAACGCATCACACACGCATGGCACCAGAAGCCCCGCAGTAAAAACAAGCTTTACAAACGTCAAAAGCCTGAGCGAATATTTTCTGATATTGCCCACACACAGCTCCGCTGCTATGTGATTTAGCCTTTCCGGATAATGCTGCAGCCATGTGATTGCAATGTATACAAGCAAAAGCACAAGTATATTGGCCACAAACTTAAATACCTGTATGTGATAGCACACTCCATAATAAATCTGTAAGCCTATATACGCAAGAGCTAAAAGCGCATCTATTGCCTCAAGCACCGCCGAAGCAAAGGTCATATCTCTTTTTCTCATATAAATCTACTACCTTTCATTAACACCTTAAACACGTAAAAATAAGGTAAAACGATATTGTTTCTCTTTAAACTATCTAATTTTATCATATTATGGACTATCTTTCTAGAAAAATTGTGATATAATAATCAGGTTAAAGGAATTTTATTTAAAAATTAATAATACAACGAGGTTTAATCGAAAATGAGCAAATTAACAATACCAAAGAACTATTCTTCGGCACTGAATCTTCACGATACACAGCTTGCCATCAAGACTGTTAAGGATTTCTTCCAGGGCATGCTCGCACAGCGTCTTTCCCTGACACGTGTTTCAGCACCGCTTTTCGTTGATCCTACCACAGGCTTAAACGATAACTTAAACGGATATGAAAGACCTGTTACCTTCGGCATCCTTGAGCAGGGTGACAAGGAGGCAGAGGTCGTTCACTCTCTTGCCAAGTGGAAGAGATATGCATTAAAGAAATACGGATTTTCTCTCGGCGAGGGCATCTACACAGATATGAATGCCATAAGACGTGATGAGGAGACTGACAATATCCACTCTATATTTGTTGACCAGTGGGACTGGGAAAAGGTCATCCGCAAGGAGGACAGAAACTTAGATTTCCTTAAGGAAACAGTAAAGACAGTATACAAATGCCTGCGCAAGACCGAGCAGTACATGGCTATACAGTACGACTACATAGATTTGATTCTGCCAAAGGATATCACATTTATCACCACATCAGAGCTTGAGGAAATGTTCCCGGACAATACTCCAAAGGAGCGCGAGTATTATTTTGCAAAGGCAAAGGGTGCAATCTGTGTAATGCAGATTGGTGACAAGCTTGCAAACGGAGAGCCTCACGACGGACGTGCCCCTGACTATGACGACTGGGCTTTAAACGCTGATATCATCGTATACTATCCTGTTCTTGATATCGCACTTGAGCTTTCATCAATGGGTATCCGTGTAGATGAAAAAGCCCTAAAGGAGCAGCTTGACAAGGCCGGATGTCCTGAGCGTGCTAAGCTTCCATTCCAGAAGGCTATCCTCAACAAGGAGCTTCCGTACACTATCGGAGGCGGAATCGGACAGTCACGAATCTGTATGTTCTTCCTCAGAAAGGCTCATATCGGTGAGGTACAGAGCTCACTGTGGCCTGAGGAGACAATTAAGGAATGTGAGGAGCATGGTATTCAATTGCTATAATCTGCATACCATACTTTACTGTTTGTTATTAAAAACCTGCTGTGTCAGACAATCATGACACAGCAGGTTTTTTATTTCTTATTTTTTAATTTTTCCATATGCATCACAAACATCAGCATAAATGCATGTGTTGCTGCTATTATCTACACAAACATCCTCCATGCAGCCCTGATCTGCGAACCCAGCCTCTCAAACTGCCAGTGGGTATTGCTCTTTATGATACTGTTTGGATCATTTATAGTAAAGCCCTCATCATCATAGCCTGTGATCACCATAAAATGTCCATTGTCTGTGAAATCTCCCGGACCGACATTTACGACTATCAGATTGCCCTCATCAAGCTTTTCCTTAAAAATATCCTCATTTACCTTTACGCTCTTAGCATTTACGCCGAAGTGCCTGCAGCCCTTGCTTATAAGATTCCATGCACTTCCGGAGCCATCCACACTGTAGCCGGCCTCCTTTGCATACTCTGCCACCGCAAGAGGGGATGCCTGTGCATCATGTGTCAGATATAATACAACCATCGAAAGTGCAGTCGGACCGCAGCCACTCGCCGCAAAATAATTGCCACTGTACTTTTCATAGCCCCATCTCTTATCCCACTGCTGCAAAAGAGGTACTGTATCCTGCGAGGCCTCTGCAGTCAGATCAATGTCATGCTTTTTCGAGTGCTCCTTAGGATACTCATATATGAAGTCAATTGCCTCATCATTTCTCTTGGCAAGCTCCTTTAGCTGCCCCGGATACTTTGCACTGTGAAGTATCTCATCAAGCTTCGTTTCCTTGTCAGGCTCGCTGTCTTGCTCCGCAGCGTTTACATCAGCCTCTGAGCTGTTTTGATTTTTTTCTGAATCCATTTTAGATGCGGTAAGTGAATTATTATTCTTCTGCACATCAACATCTCTTGATTGCGTCTTATTATCAGCACCTACCACTGCATCAGCTACGGGAACCAAAAGCTGCATGCCACACGCCAGAAATGTTGTTATGATTATCGCTGCACAAAGAACTATTGCGCCTATTTTCATACGCCTGTCGCGGTGCCTTGCACGTTTTATGCTTCCCTGCCTTCTATGAGTTTTCTTATGTGTCTTTCCCATTGTTCTCCTCTTACTATTACAGCTTATCAACCTCATCCATCCAGATACGTCCACACGCATCAGAAGGCATCCTTAGGTCTCCTCTCGGTGAGACCGCCACTGTTCCTACCTTTGGTCCATCCGGCAGACATGAGCGCTTGAACTGCTGTGCAAAAAATCTGCGATAGAAGTTCTTAAGCCATTTGAGAATAAACTCGTCATCATATTTTCCTTCAAATGCTATCCTTGCAAGGCGGTAAACCTTGGCAGGAGCATAGCCGCAGCGCAGCATATTGTAAAGGAAGAAGTCATGCAGCTCATAAGGGCCCACAAGATCCTCTGTTTTCTGTGAAATCTTACCGTTTTCAGGTGGTAAAAGCTCAGGAGAAACAGGTGTATCAAGCACATCAAGAAGTGTACTTTCCAGCAAATCGCTGCCGCAGGTATCTGCATAGTATTTTACCAGATGGCGCACCAGAGTCTTTGGAACCGATGCATTTACAGCATACATGGACATATGGTCTCCGTTGTAGGTAGCCCAGCCGAGTGCCAGCTCTGACAAATCTCCTGTACCTATAACCATTCCGTTTTCCTTGTTTGCGATATCCATAAGTATCTGTGTGCGCTCGCGTGCCTGTCCATTCTCGTATGTGACATCATGCACAGACGGATCCTGTCCGATATCCCTGAAATGTATATTTACGGCATCCTTTATATCCACCTCGATAAATGTAGCCCCAAGGCATTTAATGAGATTTACCGCATTGTCATATGTGCGGTCTGTTGTTCCAAAGCCCGGCATGGTAACTGCCGCTATATCCTTGTGATCCTTTCCCAAAAGGTCAAATGCTCTTACCGTGACAAGCAGTGCCAGTGTGGAGTCGAGTCCTCCTGAAATACCGATAACTGCTGTCTTGCAGTTGGTATGCTCTAATCTCTTTTTAAGCCCCATAGCCTGAATCATAAGAATCTCATCACAGCGTCTGTCCCTGTCTGTCTTGTCTGCAGGAACAAACGGAGCCGGATTTACATAGCGGCTAAGAATGGTATCCTTTACCTCAAGATCAAACTCAGCCCATCTGTGATCATCCTCGACAACAAATGTTGTCATCCTGCGCCTCTCAGTCTCTATTCTTTCTACATCAAACTCGCTGTATATAGTCTCATTTGTAAAGCGCTTTGACTCGGCAAGCACATTTCCGTTTTCACAGATGAGATTGTGTCCTGAGTAGACCACATCCTGTGTAGACTCACCGTCTCCCGCTGACGCATAAATATATCCACAGATTAATCTGGCAGACTGTCCGCTCACAAGCTCTCTCCTGTATATTGCCTTGCCTGTCACCTCATCTGATGCAGACAGATTTACAATCACAGTGGCACCCGACATCGCGTGTCTGATGCTCGGCGGGTTCGGAGTCCAAAGATCCTCACAAAGCTCCACCGCTATCTTAAGCTTTGGCAGCTGCTTGCAGCTAAAAATAAAATCAGTATCTACAGACACCTGCTGTCCATTTTTCAGTGTGACATATGTGCTAAGGTTTTCTCCCGATGCAAAATGCCTTGCCTCATAAAACTCATTGTAATTTGGCAGAAATGTCTTTGGCACCATGGCAAGTACTTCTCCGCGCGATACAACTGCCGCCATATTATAGAGCATGCCGTTTATCTCATATGGAAGCCCTATGAAAAATATGCCGTCAAGGCTCCTGCTGTAATCAGCTATTCCTATAAGCTCATCCTCTGCTGCAGCGATGAGCTTATCCTGCCAGAAAAGATCCTGACAGGTGTATCCGGTAATGCAAAGCTCCGGGAAAACAACCACCTTTGCCCCGTTGTCAGTGCACTCCTTCATAAGAGCTTTAATAAGCTGTCCGTTGTATACAGTATCAGCTACCTTTACCTTTGGTGTCGCTGCAGCGACCTTTATATATCCGTCCTTCAATTAGCGCATCTCCTTCAACTCATCCACCGTAAACTCATATGCCTTATTACAGAACTGGCACTTTACCTCAATGCTCTCACCATCTGCGATAATGGAATCAAGATCCTTTTTACTCAGTGTGGAAAGTGCTCTGCTCACACGCTCCTTTGAGCAGTCACAGTGGAAGCGTGTCTCAGTCGTATCTGTGATTTCAAGCCCGAAATCCCCTAAAATTTCCTCAAGTATCTGCTCCGGAGTCAGCCCCCTGTCAAGCATCTGTGTCACAGAATCAATCTCTGTGATTTTCTTTTCAAGCCTGTCCACAACATCCTCCGGTGTAAACGGCATAAGCTGGATGATAAATCCACCGGCCTGCTTTACGCTCTGGTCCTTATCCACCAGCACGCCAAGACCAACCGCTGACGGAATCTGCTCAGATGTGGCAAAATAATAGGTCAGATCCTCAGCTATCTCACCTGTTTTAAGCTCACACTGACCTGAATACGGCTCCTTTAAGCCCATATCCTTTATGACTGTGAGTATACCAAGATCAAGCGCTCCACCCACATCGAGCTTGCCTGCCGCATTGAGTGGCAGCTCAACCTGTGGATTCATGGCAAAGCCCTTTACATTGCCGTGCGAATCTGCTGTGACGGTAAGCCCCTTTGCAGGTCCGCTGCACTGTATCTGAAGAGTTATGATATCCTTATCGCCCTTCATCATAGCTCCCATCATGGCTCCTGCTGAAAGAAGCCTGCCAAGCGCTGCAGTCATGACAGGTGTTGTCATGTGATCCTCTCTGGCAGTCTCTACCATCTCCCTTGATGTTACAGCAAACGCCCTGATATTGGCATCCGCCGCTGTTGCTCTTACTATATAATCTGACATAATTTACCTCTCATTATCTAATTCTATGCTTTATGTGCAATTACAGTGACCTTCTCACTGTCACACTTCACCTGATCGTCTGTGTACGCATCATACACCGCATCAAACACAAGTCCCGACTGTTCAAGAAGCTCCTTAAGCTCTGAAATCTCATAGCATCTCTGGAAATGAGTTTCCTCAAACTTCTTGTAGATGTCATCCTCATCCTCTGACTGCTCCTTTATAAAAAGTGTCAGGTCATACTCGTTTATTTTCTCATCGGCATCATAATAATTGTCCCATATAAAGCTGCCCTCATCACGGTTTTCAGCTATGGTATTATCAGCCATGAGCACCTCATATTTGTATGGAGTATTGATATCAAATATAAAAATGCCACCCTCTTTGAGACTTTCGCTCACGCAGAAAAAAACTGCCTGCAGATCCTCAGGCTCAAGAATGTAATTGATGCTGTCACATGCGCTTACGACGGCACTCACCTTTTCTCCCGGTTCAAACTCTCTCATATCCTGCATCAGATAAAGGATTCTGTCATCCTCTCTCTCAAGCGCCATATCAAGCATGTCAAAAGAATTGTCAATGCCTATCATATCATAGCCTGCATCTGCAAGAAGCGTGGTAAGCTTTCCCGTACCACAGCCTAAGTCCACGACATATCCACTGTCTATGCCATTTGCACGCAGTTTTTCGACAATATATCTGCCCCACACCTCATATGGCACATTGTCCATGAACATGTCATACACCCGGGCAAAACTCGTGTATGCTTCCATAATTACCTCATTTCGTGTTTCTATTTACCGTAATGATATGAGAGTCAAAAGGTATTTTGCCCCTCATTTATGATTAATCAGATTACTACATGCTACGCATTCCCGTAATCTGACTCCACCTCGAAATCCGCTAATTTTCTGCGTTTCCGCAGCAAATTGCTACTTTCTCGGTGTAGTGCGGGTCACTAAGGTATACATCGAATTGCATGCAAGCATGCATCGATGATACCTTTTGACTCTTTAATCATATAATACCGGGCTTTAAGTTGTGATTATGTAGAGGCTATACAGAATCTGTGTTAAAATAAAAAACAGGTAGTGTAGTAAAGTTTGAAGTAACGTGAGGAAATATTATGATCAACAGAGATGACATGCTGGAATTGTCCCGTCGCATGACACCGGCACGGACACATTTTGACCGGATCGCCGGGGCATATTTTGATGAGGAAGGATTTGTGGATGGAACATTCAATACGCATTTTTTGAAATTATCTGCCACAGAAAAAAAGAATAAATTAGAAATCGCAAAGTTGGTAGTTCTTGCAGAAACAAATAAGCAGCTGAAAGATTACCGAATTCCAGAGAGCGAACGGAAACCGGGAAGTATCTGGCAGCTTTTAGATGGAATCAAAGAATCCGGACTACAGAATGATGCTTTTTTGGATTTACTATATGAAATGATTGCAGAAAAATATCAACCGAAAAAGCCGTTTGCTGTTTTTGTGTTTCATGGTGCTTATGATGTTCCTGTGAAAGGAACAGATAAAGAATGGCAGGAAGGTTCGGAGGAAGTGTATCATTATTTGCTCTGTGCTTTGTGCCCACTAGAAGACGAATACGAACCAGGGGCACCGGAAGCAGGATTTTTGTACCCGGCATTCCGGAACCGGGAGACTGCAGGGGAATATATGAATGTATTTAAGCGTTGATCTGACGCAGACCAGACAGAGTCAGAAGCATCGTTACAAATTCCGCAGCAGGAAATGCAAGCCATACACCGGTCATTCCAAAGAAGGAAGACAGCAGGAATGCAAAGAAAATAATAGCAACAAATCCGCGCATGATGGAAGCAGCAAAGGCACATTTGACAGATTCCACAGCACTGAGGACCGCTGTTCCGGCGATATTGATACCGGCAAAGAAGAATCCAAGAAAGTACAGGCGCAATCCTTTTTCGGCATAGGCAGCCAGTGTTGCGTTGTGTTCTCCGTTGAATACCGCAGTAACCTGTGGTGCACACAAATAAATAAAGGCAATCAGTATAGTAGAAAGAAAAAGGGAAGTCATGAGGGCCATGCGAAGTATCTCATGTACTTCCTTTTTCTGTCCGGTTCCGTATGCTGTAACCACAACTTCCTCTAAGTTTTTGGCATCTTCTTGTAATGTAATGATAATATTCTGACGGTTTCCAACTTTTATTTCCTGTGTAGCGTAACCAATGTAAGAAACTATCAAAATTGAGTTTTCTGACGGAACCGACAAATTATAAAGCCCATCCATATTGGTAGTAGTACCTATGGTTGTTCCTTTTACTTTGATAGTCGCACCGATAATGACCTCTCCTCTATCGTCTTTGACAAGTCCCTGAATCAGTTTTTTCTGCCTTGACTGTTGAGGAACTTCTTCCAACCGTTCCAATCCTTTCTTTAGGACAATCTGCCGATCATTTATTTCATATACGACAGATGTTCCTTTCAACACTTGCTCAAGTATCTGTTCTATACTCTGTTTTTCTACTTTCACAGAGACTTTCTTAGATGTATCGAGCAGATCTGTACGATACATAAATATAAACTCACTATGTTTTTCAATGTATTGAAAAATCGTTTTAATAGAGGTTTGTTTAAATTCAAAAGAGAATTTTTGATTTTGTGCATATACGGAATTGCTCGAATAACTCCACACTGAAGTCAATAGAAATCCCAGTACAAACATAATTTTCGTTAATCGATTCATTATGATTGCGTTTTTCAACTTTTTTTCCATAATTTTGTAAGATTGATATAATACCAGTAACTCGGTGTTTTTCACTTTATCCGGGTAATATTAGCAGTATTACTCGGATTTTCTAATTAGACAAATCTTTTCATGTTATCATACGTATTCATTTTTAAGATTAAACATTCGGTTTCAAAATCTATTGTACAATTTTCTCCAGAGGCTTTAACATGTAGGCACCCTCTTGCTTCAAGAAAGAGAATCCTCCTGTAGCAGATATTCTTTTTAATGCTGCTTCTATGCCACACTCCAAATTCTTGGCAGGAGCCAGCAGCTCTATTTTACGTTGCTTTATCATCGTTTAGTTACGAGTAACTCACCCTATTTCATTAATATTATACGGCGTCTCCTGATATACAAAATAATTCAGCCAATTGGAGAACAACAGATTGGCATGGGCACGCCAACGCACCAGCACTCCTTTGTCCGGGTCATCGTCCACATAGTAGTTACGGGGTATCTCAATGGGCAGGCCCTTATTCAAGTCACGGCGATACTCTGTATCCAATGTCAGCGGGGAGTATTCCGAATGGCCGGTCACGAAGAACTCACGCCCTCCACGGGCCACCGCCATATATACACCAGCATCCTCCGACTCGGAAAGCAGCGTCAATTCCGGAACCTTCTGTATATCTTCCCGGCGCACTTCCGTGTGGCGGCTATGCGGCACATAGAACATATCATCAAATCCACGGAAAATGGGATGCAACGGTTGCAAGGTACGATGTTCAAAGATACCGAACATCTTCTTATCCAGTGCATACTTCGGCACTCCATAATGATGATAGAGCCCTGCCTGCGCCGCCCAGCAGATGTAGAGCGTAGAGGTGACATGCGTACGCGCCCAGTCGAAGATTTCAGTAATCTCATCCCAATAAGTCACCTCCTCAAAATCCATCTGCTCTACCGGAGCACCGGTGATAATCATGCCATCGTACTTTTCACCGCGCATCTTGTCGAAATCCGTATAGAATGTTTTCATGTGTTCTATCGGAGTGTTCTTGGAAGTATGGCTTTTTATCTTCATGAACGAGATTTCCACCTGAAGCGGAGTATTGGAAAGCAGACGCACCAGGTCCGTTTCCGTTGTAATCTTTAGCGGCATCAAGTTCAGAATCACGATACGCAGCGGACGGATATCCTGCTGGGTTGCCCGGGAATTGTCAATGACAAAAATATTCTCCTCTTTCAGCAACTCGATAGCGGGTAGTTTATCGGGTAAATTTAAAGGCATGAGTTTATATCTATGGTTTAACTTATTACTGTCTACGATTTTAGCGTGTAAAGTTAGGCAAAAAATCAGAGTGTGATAAATAAATTATAAAAGTTTTATCGATTTATCCCTCTTCATTTAACACGTTTAATTACATTTGTAC
>OHUD01000069.1_pt1 | contig 61871 bp, 49 predicted proteins | sample 1579021 | NCBI WGS metagenome assembly OHUD01 (sample SAMEA3879597, study PRJEB24766) | human gut metagenome | biome: human-associated habitat; feature: feces | place: USA | collected 1985/1987
GTCCGTCCGGATGTCCGCATCGTGAATACCTCGCTCCTCGGTACGGACTGGCACATCGGTCAGATGAAGTGGGCTTGCAACGAATCGAAGCCGCTTCCGCTGACAGTGGGCGTGGAGCAGTACCTTTACGGTACCAATGACTTCATATACATCTCTGATTCAAGGAACCAGGTCATTCCTATCTCCGATGTGATGATGGTGTTCAAGCATCCTGACGCTAAACTGGTGCTGGAAAACGGCAAGAAAGTGGACTATATCATGTCCAGGAAGATAAGCATTCCGGTGAACAAGGAAAATGCACTGAAATCTGGCATCGTAAGTCCTAAGTTCGCGGATATGATTCCGGACCAGATAGTGCTGGAAATTCCCAAGGGCAAGAACTATATCACCAAGCCGGAGCTCTTCATTCTTGATTTGCTCTCCAACTATCAGTGGGACAGACCGTTGAATGTTCTGAGCCAGGGCGGTGACCTCAATATAGGACTGAAAGATTATCTCATGTATGAGGGATATTCCAGCAAGTTCGTGCCGATACGCAACAGGATTTCTTCAGCTGATCCGGGACTCGTGGACGTGGACGAACTCTATGACAAGATGATGAACGTCTTTACATGGGATGCTATCCGTAAGGATAACTATGATGTTGACTATCAGAACTATTACACCTTCCTCGGCGTGCTTCCGCAGCGAGAGCTCTTCGTGGCGACGGCCAATGCTCTCCTGAAGACAGGCGACAAGGAAAGGGCGCTTAAAGTCCTGGACAAATGTCAGGAGTCAATGCCGGATCACGTTTGGCCGCTGGAGTCGATTCCTCTCGGCTTCTATACCAATGACTATATGGTGGTCAATATGGTGTCGGATTATTTCGCAGCCGGAGCACCTGACAAGGCAGCCGACCTCGGCGCGCGTCTCGGCAAGGAATTGCTCACGACGGCGAACTTCTACATGCAGTTCTACGAGTATGCGGCAGATGACTTCGAGCGTGCCTGCCAGTTCCTCTACTACCTCATAGACGAATTGGAGAAAGGCGGCGAAAAGACTGTGTCTCACGATCTTAAACTATCACTTGTGGCGATGATGAGGTCTAGTATTCCAGATGAAGAGGTAGCCGGTTATGCTCCGGCAGATTCTTCGGAGAACACTGAAATTCAGAAATAGGAGGGCAAATGAAACATATTAGAAATTTCTGCATCATTGCCCATATTGACCACGGCAAGAGCACATTGGCCGACAGGCTCATTGAACTTACACAGACATTGGGCGCGAGGGAGATGGAAAATCAGGTCCTGGACGATATGGACCTGGAGAGGGAAAAGGGCATCACCATCAAGAGCCATGCTATTCAGATGGAGTACAACTATAAGGGAGAACCTTATGTGCTGAACCTCATCGATACCCCGGGCCACGTGGACTTCTCTTATGAGGTGTCCCGTTCCATCGCTTCCTGTGAAGGTGCGCTGCTTGTGGTGGATGCTACGCAAGGCGTTCAGGCACAGACGATTTCGAACTTGTATCAGGCCATTGACCATGGTCTGGAGATTATACCGGTCCTGAACAAGATCGACATGGATGCCGCGCGTCCGGACGTGGTGACCGACGAGGTCTGCGACCTTCTCGGATGCGATCCGGAGGAAGTGTTCAAGGTTTCCGCGAGGACTGGAGAAGGCGTGGCGCCGCTTCTGGATGCCATCGTGGAGAAGATTCCGGCACCGGAAGGAGACCCGGAAGCACCGCTTCAGGCATTGATTTTCGACTCTGTGTTCAACTCGTTCAGAGGCATTATCGCATATTTCAAGATCAAGAACGGAGTTATCCATACCGGTGACAAGGTCAAGTTCTTCAATACCGGACAGGAATATGTCGCAGACGAAATCGGTGTGCTGAAAATGCGGCTGTCGCCGACACAGGAGGTCGGCTGCGGCAATGTGGGTTATATCATTTCCGGTATCAAGACTGCGGCGGAGGTCAAGGTCGGTGATACCATCACACATGTGGAAAGACCTTGTAAAGAGGCGATTGCTGGATTCGAGGAGGTGAAACCGATGCTTTTCGCCGGAATGTATCCTGTGCAGGCGGACAAATACGAGGAACTTCGTGCGACATTGGAAAAGTTCCAGTTGAACGATGCTTCCTTCGTCTACGAACCGGAGTCATCCATGGCGCTGGGATTCGGCTTCCGATGCGGATTCCTCGGACTTCTCCATCTGGAAATCGTACAGGAAAGGCTTTTCAGGGAGTTCAACATGGACGTCATCACGACTGTCCCTAACGTGTCGTACAAGGTTTACACGTCCAAGGGAGAGTGCATTGACGTGCACAACCCGTCAGGACTTCCTGCCCCGACGCTCATCGACCATATCGAGGAGCCATATATCAGTGCGCAGATCATTACCAATACGGAGTTCTACGGTCCGATAATGAAACTCTGCATCGACAAGCGCGGAACCCTCATGGGCGAGCATTATGTCACTGCAGACAGGGTGGAGCTTACGTATGAGATGCCTCTTTCCGAAATCGTGTTCGACTTCTATGACAAGCTCAAGACGATTTCGAAGGGATATGCCTCATTCGATTATCACATAAAGGGTTACAGACCTGCGAAACTGGTCAAGCTGGATATCTTGCTGAACGGTGACCCTGCCGACGCGCTTTCTACGCTCATCCATGAGGACAGGGCATACGATTTCGGAAGGAAGATATGCCTGAAACTGAAGGACCTCATTCCGCGCCAGCAGTTCGACATTGCGATCCAGGCGGCTATCGGTGCGAAAATCATTGCCCGTGAAACCGTGCGCCAGGTGCGTAAGGACGTGACGGCGAAATGCTACGGCGGTGACGTGACCAGAAAGCGTAAACTGCTCGAAAAACAGAAGGAAGGAAAGAAGCGTATGCGCCAGATCGGTACTGTACAGGTGCCTCAGAGTGCGTTTATGGCTGTTCTTAAACTCGATTCATAATGCAGAAAGTAGCGGTACTTCTGACAGTCCACAACAGTCTGGAACAGACTCTGGATTGCCTGCGCAATTGTTATCAGCAGATAGATTCCATGAAGGGCGACGGCATGTATTCCTTCACGGTATATCTGGTGAATGACGGGTGCACGGACGGGACTGCCGAAGCCGTTGAAGAAAACTTTCCGCAGACCCGCATTATCCGCGGAAGCGGGACGTTGTACTGGAATCTCGGGATGCACGCCGCGTGGGAAGAAGCCGCGAAGGACGCGCCCGATTTCTACCTTTGGACCAATGTCCGCGCACGCATGAAAGAAGGAGCTCTCGCATGTCTTATGGAAACGTCAATGTTCCTGAGACACAAGGCGATAGTGGTCGGTACGGCGGAAGATTCTTCCGGAGAACTGAGTTATGGAGGACGCAACAAGTCGGGCAAGATTGTCGAGCCGGACCCTGCGATTCCGGTTCCATGTTACACATTCGACGGCAAGCTGGTGCTGGTCCCGTCGCACGTCTACCGGATTCTGGGAAATCTGGACATCCATTACCAGCATTCCTACGGAGACATTGACTATGGCGTAAGGGCCTTCAAGGCCAATGTCGTCCGCGTGGTGGCGCCGGGTGTACTGTGCACGTGCGACCGTTCAGAGCATGTCCAGAAATGGCGTGACCGGTCATGCTCCCTTCGCGACAGAATCGCTTATCTTTATGCTCTTGACGGACGTCCTCCGCATCAGCAGTTCATATATGATTGTAGAAGTCAGGGATTTGTCTATGCTGTCGTGCATGGCATATCTGTGGCGATAAAGGTGTTTTTCCCTAAGAAAATGAAATGATGAAGAAATTGTCGTACTACATAAAGTCCATGAGGCTGAGATCTCTGCCCCTCTCTCTTGCGGGAGTGGCACTTGGCATCATGTTGGCAGCTGCTGACTATCGTATCAGTTTCAAGGTGGCGCTGCTGGTGATGCTCACCACGGTCTGTCTCCAGATTCTTTCCAACATTTCCAATGAACTCGGCGACTCGTTGAGCGGTGTGGACAATGCCAAGCGCAAGGGCCCGAAATATTCGTTGGAGGAAGGCGGTCTCACGGTGACCGAAATGAAGCGTTTCATCGTGGTGATGACCGTGGCATGTGCATTGTCGGGACTCCTGATGCTTCAGGCATCTTTCGGAACATTGTTCCAGCTGGAGCCGATCTGCCTCATTATTCTCGGCGCGGCAGCCATCGGAGGTGCGATAAAATACACCCTCGGCAGCAATCCTTACGGCTATAGGGGACTTGGCGACCTCTCGGTATTCATATTCTTCGGTCTCGTTTCAGTGCTGGGCGCTTATTTCGTAGTGGCCCATACGATACCGTCAATGATTCTTCTCCTTCCTGCTGTCGCCATCGGCTGTTTCAGTGTAGGAGTATTGAATGTCAATAATATACGCGACGTGAAATCCGATGCCGGAATCCGTGTGACCACTCCTATGCGCATAGGTGTGAAGGGTGCCAGGATTTATCATACCGCCCTCATCGCAGGCGGATGGATATGTCTTGTGATATTCAACCTGTTGCGTTTCCCGGACCCTTGGCATTGGCTCTTCTTCCTGACGCTTCCGCTCTTCGCGGTGCATCTCTATTTCGTCTGGACCCGTGAAGACAAGGCATTGGACCCGATGCTTCCGATGCTTGTCATGTCGACATTCGCATTGTCCGTTCTCATGGGGCTTGGATATCTGATGTTTCTGATCTGACGGACCGGATTATGCGCAGGAAAATTTACGTGGCTCCGTCGGCCAACTGCAAGGGCGGTTACCCCAATCCTTATTTCATCCACTTGAAAAAGGAACTCGCATCGTATTTCGAAGTACTTGATTCTGAGAATAAACCGCGGCTTTCGCAGGGCTTGACCTTGCTTCGCTATTCTTTCTCTGCCGATGTTTTCCTGCTGAGTTTCGTGGAGACCATAGCGTTCCACAAACTTGCGTTCATCCAGTATCTTGCGGCAATGCTTTCGCTTTTCATCATGAAGCTGCGCCGTCGTGAGGTCATATTCATTTTCCACAATCCGCGTCCGCACAAGGGCGAGAATCGGATGACCCGTTCCCTGACAATGCGCATGCTCCGCCAGGCGGTCCTGGTACTGTCCCATTCCACCGACACGGCCGCATACGCCAAGTCATTGATTTCCAATTTCGGCGGCGACCCCGCCAAGGTGAAATACGTCTGTCATCCGATGTCGGCGACCGATGTTCCCGCGCCCGACATGTCTTCCGGCCGCATCCTCATCTGGGGCAATGTCCTTCCATATAAGGGTGTCCTGGAGTTTGTTTCCTGTCCCGAGATCCGTGATGCCGGTCTGGATGTCCACATAGTGGGCCGATGTTCCGATTCTTCTCTGTCAGCTTCGATAGAGCAGAGCATTTCCCGTCCGTCCGCCACTCACTTCCTTTTCGAGAACCGTTCCGCATCTTTCGAAGAGCTCCGCAGTCTCATTCCGTCCAGCAAATACGTGGTTTTCCCATATCTTCCCGGCTCCGTTTCCGGTTCCGGCGTCCTCATGGACACGATTGCCATGGGCGGCGAACCGGTGGGCCCGTCTTTCGGCGCATTCGCAGACCTGGCCTCCGAAAATGTCTGCCGCATATACCGCTCCATCCCCGAACTGGTGTCCATCCTCAATTCCCCCAAACAGCTGAACCAGACCGCCATCCGCCATTTCATAGCCCGCAATTCCTGGCCCGCATTCGCGGAGATGATTGCGAAGGAATCGGGGCGTCTCTAAAAAAATCTTGGAGTTGACCGATTATTTATATACTTTCGCCACAGTATTTGCGTAGAACAAATAGATAATTCGTAACTGATGGAAGAAAAGGCTACGGGCATATTGTGGAAGTCTAGTGCTGAAGGAAACAACGAGAGCTTTAAGGCGTTGTTTGATCTTTGGTATGAACCTCTTTGCCGTTATGCCTATTTTTACACTGGAGACAGTATGGATGCCGAAGAGGTCGTGCTGGACTTTTTCATGCATTTGTGGCGCAACAGGACATCCATAAACATTGAAAAATCTTTCGAAACTTACGCTAAAAGAGCGGTGCATAACCGCAGCTTGAACAAGATACGCTCCCGCAAACACCATGAGGAACTGGAGACGGCATCATCGCTGTCCTATGAGGAAATTTATGAATTCGATACGGACACATTGATAGAAATAGCTTGGGAGGCTGCTTCTTCGGTTCCGAAAAAGTGCCGGGATATTTTCAATATGAGCCGTAAGGAAGGACTGACATACGCGCAGATTGCTTCCAGGACGGGATTGGACGTGAAGACCGTGGAAGGATATATGTCCCGTGCCCTGAAATATATGCGTATCGCTGTGAAAAAACTTTACCTTTTTCTTATTTTCATGTAAAAAAATCAATTTTTTTCGAGGGTAGCGGTGTGTCTGGATGTGTCTTTATAGTAAAGTCACGTAATTATGAAGACACGCATACCGACGGAAATCGTAAAAGTATTAGCCGGACATTTGAGGGAAAGTAACTCTCCGGAACAGGAAAAGCTGTTTGCGGAGTGGTTGGCCGTGCCTGGAAATGATGCCGAGTATCGCAAGTTCTTGAAAGTATGGAACGAGATCGTGGACGCGGAAACTCCTGATTTTGACATAAATAACGCCTGGTCGGAGCTTAACAGGCGCCTGGCTGCGGAATATGGGACGAGTTTGTTCTCCTCCCGGTTTGTCCGCATTGCTGCCGGAATTGCAGCTGCCGCAGCTGTTGCAGTCGTTTCGATATTCAGTTACAACATTTATGAATCGTATGGAGACAAGCCTGTCACGTTCGCGAGCGTTTCCGGAAAGAGCCGTGTCTGCCTTCCGGATGGAAGTGACGTCACTCTCAATGCCGGGGCATCTGTCACATACGGAAAACATTTCGGCGAGAAGGACAGGAATGTCTTGGCGGAAGGACGTGTGTTCTTCGATGTGGCCAAAGATAAGAAAAAGCCGTTCGTCATTCAGACAGGAGGACTGGAAATCAAGGTGTTGGGAACCAAGTTCGATGTGGACTCACGGCTGGATGAGGTGATTGTCAGCCTGGTGGAAGGATCTGTGTCATTGACAGGAATCGAAGAGGGGAACGAAAGCATAATGAAGGCGGGTGAAGTAGCGGTTTTCGACAAGAAAAGCGGCGAGGTGAGAATCGGAAAGGGTGATGTGCGCGGATCAATGTTGTGGTGCATGGAGCGCCTGTCGTTTCAGGATGCGACTCTTGACAAGGTGTGCCATGACTTGTCCATGTGGTATGGCGTAAATGTGGTTCTGGCCGATAATCTGGTCGGAAAGGGCTGCATAAACTTCACGATAACCGATGAGTCTCTAGAGTCCGTGCTTTCCATCATCAGCGCGACTACAGGCGTGAATTATCGTTTCGAGAGCCCTAAATCTGCTATAGTCTATTAAACTAATCACATAAATCTTATGCAAGTAAAAAAGTTGGTATGCGCAGCAATATCCTTTTTCCTGCTTATGTGCGGAACGGCACTGGCTCAGGAGAAGATTACGCTGAATCTGAAAGGTGTCACGCTTCGCGAGGCACTTGCGGCAGTGGAAAAGAACAGTAATTACTCGTTCTTCTATGATGCCCAGAACGTGGATACAAATGCACGAATTTCTGCAAATGTGAAGGGTGCGGACATTGAACAGACGGTAAAGACTATCTTGGAAGGAACGGGAATTACTTATACGATCAAAGGCCGCCAGATAGCTCTTATCTCACCCGTAAGGGTCAGCCCGAAAGTCGGGAAACATACAGTGACCGGAAAAGTCGTGGATGCGTCCGGACTCGGGATTGTAGGCGTCGCGGTAATTAGCGGAAAGGCGAATCAAGGTTGTCTGACTGACATTGACGGAAGTTTTACGATGACTGTAGAAGCCGATGTCCCTCAGTTGACATTTTCTTGTCTCGGATATGTCGAGAAGAAGATAGCGACTCCGCAGGATGCCACTCCGGTCAGGATCGTGCTTGAAGAAGACGCGCTTGCCATCGAGGAGACTGTCGTAGTAGGTTACGGCAGTCAGTCCAAGAGGCTGGTCAGCTCATCCATCTCGTCCGTGAAAATGGACCAGGTGGACCGTGGCGCCGAGATGGACCCTATCAAGGCACTCCAGGGAAGAGCTCCGGGCGTGAGTATCAGCAATGCGTCCTGAATTCCGGGTTCAAGCCCTAATGTGATTATCCGTGGAGTCAACTCCATCGCAGGAAGTTCAAGTCCGCTTTATGTGGTGGACGGCATTCCCGCAGAGTCCTATCCTAACATCAACGCCTCTGATATTGAAAGCATGGAGGTGCTGAAAGATGCCTCTGCGACAGCTATTTATGGTTCAAGGGCGAACTCTGGAGTCATTGTCATCACTACCAAGAGCGGTAAGTCCGGAAAGCCGATAATCAGTGTGAACGGCACATACGGACTTTCCAACATTGCCAAGGATATCGAGATGGCTTCAACCGCGGAATACATCAAGGTCATGCAGGAGGCTTTCGACAACTATAACCTCCAGAAAAAGGAACTGAAGACATTCTCGATACCGGAGAACATCACTGATTTCGATTGGGTAGGCTCCATCTCCAGAAAAATTGCGCAGCGTTACACTGCATCGGCAAGCGTTCAGGCCGGCAACGACTGGACACAGGCATTTCTCTCATTCGGCGCCGAGGGACAGCAGGGATATCTCAACAAGACGAACTTCGGAAAATACACTCTCCGTTCCAAAGTGAACCAGAAACTCACTGACTGGCTCAAGGTGAACCTCAATCTTTCCGGAGCATTCTCCCGCTACGACATGATCGAGGAGCAGGACGGATCGCTCAAGGTCTTGAGAGCTGCCCGCGAGGAACAGCCTTGGTATACACCATATTGCACGAGAACCACCGACTCCAAGGGCTTCCAGACCAGAGTCAATGCCAACGGCGGAGATTACAGGACAATGAGCAAGGACGGTCTTGTCCGTCATAACCCTGTGATGGCCATCAACGAGGAAGATTACTGGACGAACAGGTTCCAGCTCCAAGGAACGTTCTCCATGGATTTTACTCCGTTCAATGGTTTCAAGTTCACGCCTTCCCTCAGTGCATACTCCATCTATGACCATACCACCAAGAAGCTCACGGAACTCAATACCGAGCGTGGTTACAAAGACGGCTGGCATGCACTTTCAGAGCAGAAGAACACCAGTCTGAGATATGTGTTCGATGCGGTGGCATCATACGAGAACAAATGGAAAGGCCTCACCTATAACCTTATGGCCGGTTTCTCATACGAGAATTACAGCGCATCCAATTTCGGTGCAGCTTCAGACAATTATGCGAACAATGCATTCCCGTCATCCAGTTTCAACCTCATAACGAGCGGAACCCAGATTTACAGCGGAAGCATCGGTTACAATGCATACGCCCTCGAATCCTGGTTTGCCAGGGCGGCATTCAACTGGAAAGACAGATATGTCCTCAACGCTTCGTTCAGAACTGACGGCTCGTCACGTTTCCCGCAGGAATCCAGATTCGGATTCTTCCCGGCTGCGTCCCTCGCCTGGATTATTTCCAATGAAAAGTTCTTCCCGAAGAACGATGTGGTAGATGAACTGCGTTTTCGCGTATCTGCAGGCCAGACAGGTTCCATGGACGGCATCAGCAACTGGGCTGCAATGGACCTCGTCAGCGCCGGCTCCTCATATAACGGCGTTTCAGGTCTCGCATTCTCTACTCCTGCCCAGGGCTTGAAGTGGGAGGTTTCGACAAAGTACAATTTCGGAGTCAATACGGAGCTGTTCAAGGGCAGGATGCATGTTGATTTCGATTATTTCCATGCTACTACCGACGACCTGCTCTATCAGAAGCCGGTAATCGTAACTTCAGGTTACACGACACTTACATCCAACATAGGAAGCATATCCAATGACGGATTTGAACTCACCGTGGGCGGAATACCTCTCAAAATCGGAGACTTCCACCTCTATATGGACGCCAACATATCCTACAACAAGAACAAGCTTACGAAACTTCTTGACGGTAAGGATATCATCCCTATACAGCAGGCTACTCTTTTCGGCGGTACCAAGCACGCGCTCATCACCGGTCAGCCTGTATCTTCCTGGTATATGCTCAATTTTGAGGGTATCTACCAGAATGACGAGGATGTTCCTGCAAAACTCTATGCAAAAGGCGTAAGAGCCGGAGACTGCATCTATACTGACGTCAACGGTGACGGAGACATTGACTATAACGATGACAGGATGCGTGTCGGAAAGGCGACTCCTGATTTCTTCGGGGGAGCGAACCTTAATTTCGGTTGGAAAGGCCTCGAACTTTCAGTCTTCTGCCAGTACAGCATCGGAGGCAAGGTGTTCGCCGCTTGGAAGGGCTGCGGCCAGGAAGGTACCGAGCATCTCGGACTCAGCTCCGGAACAGTGACTGACGATTCCGGAAAGTCAGTGACCAACTATTTCAATGTGAGCAAGCACGCCGCCAATCATTATTGGCGCGAAGGCTCGGGAATCAATGATATGCCGCGTCCGGTTCTTTCAGGAGTCCATACCGGCTGGGATGTGGATTACAATATCCTGACATCAACCCGTTATCTTGAGGATGCGTCATATTTCAAGTTCAAGACGATAACTCTTTCCTATCATCTTCCGGACAAGGTGCTGAAAGCCATCAAGTCGAATTCTGCAAAAGTCTTCTTCTCTGTGGACAATGCATTGACACTCACGAAGTATGACGGATATGACCCTGAAGTTTCCATGTCGAGCGGCCCTGCGTCAGCCGGTTACGGTGTCGATTTCGGCTACCAGCCTTCACTCAGGTCTTACCTCTTCGGTATTCAGATTCAGTTCTAAAAGATGTATCAATCAATATTACTGACAGATATGAAAAACAAGATATTTATTTCAATGATTTTGTGCGTGTCGGTTCTTGCGGCATCATGCTCGTGGCTGGATAATCCGAGTCCGAAAGGACAGATTCCTGCCAACAAGCTTACAGACAATGACCTCGCGCTTTTGACAAACGGTACTCTCCATCAGTACGAGGCATTTTTGACCAATTTGTGGTTTGAAGGGGATTATCTGGCAGAAAACTTCAAAGGCGGTCCCGGATTTTCCTATTCGGATGTCCATGGCGAGACGCAGTCGGCTTCTGCAAAGATTCCATTGACCAGATGGCAGTATTGTTATCAGAAACTAAACTACGCCAACCTTTTGATAAAATCAGCACTTGGAGCATCCAACCAGGGCAGCAGTGACGTCAGGACCGCACTCGGAACAGGCTATCTCTTCAGGGCAATAATCTACACAGGACTCGTGCAGCGTTATGGCGGAGTTCCTATCATAAAGGTTTCCGGCAGCACGGAAATCGTTCCGCGTTCCAGCGAGGAAGAAGTCTGGGCGATGATAGTCGAGGATTTGAAGGCCGCTGAGGACCTTTTGGACGAATTCAAGAGTTTCGCCTATCCGTCCAAGGAATTCTGCAAGGCTTTCCGTGCGAAGATAATGCTCTGGATGGCGCAGGACGCTGAAGCCATTGCCCTTGCTGACGATGTGATCAAGTCCGGCCGCTTCTCATTGAACTCGAACAGTACGGATTTCGCGTCAATGTTCATCAACGGTACCTCAAACAAGGAAATCATTTTTGCCCCGATCAACATCCGCTCTACTGATTATATCCGCTTGTTTGAGAGTGTCAATGATACTGACGGCTCATACAACTACTCTCCGACTGACGAATGCTGGACCAAACTGTACAGTGACGATGCCACAAGAACAGGAGACATCCGCAAGGCGGCGACATTCTCTACCGAGGATCCTAAGCCAATCATCAAATTCCCTAACGGACAGGGCGGTCAGTTCATAAAGAATCCGGAGCCTTCACAGTCTCCGCTGATGTGTATGAGATTGGCAGATGTATATCTCATAAAAGCTGAGGCGCAGTGGGCGAGCGGAGATTATCCGGGAGCGCGTGAGACCCTTCTTTCACTTCTCGAAAAGAGGTATGCATCGGTGAACTTGCCTGCTTCACTCGGAAAAGATGAGCTTGAAACGCTTATTCTCGATGAAAACCGCAGGGAGTTCTATGCTGAGGGACATCGCTGGTTCGATATAAAGAGAATCGGCCTGAGGCATCATTCTGCCGATTTCTCGAAGTGGATTGACAAGCAGTATTCCGAGTGGAACGGACGTGACTTCCTCATGTATTGGCCTATCCCTCAGGATGAAAGAGATAAAGCCGGCGGAGCATATACCCAGAATCCCGGTTATTCAGGAGCAGAATAATAATTGTAAAACCCATATCATTAAAACATTATGAATAAGATTAAAACATTATGTCTGGTAGCAGGCTCGCTGGTATCAGTTCTTGCCTGCGAGAAGCAGAAGGTTGAAGTAAGCAGTCTTACTGCAAGTTTCGAGATTTCTGCAAACCCTTGTTATGCAGGAGACGAAATTCATTTCACCAGCACCAGCACTGGTGGAAAGAAGCCATATACTTTCGACTGGACAGTCGACGGCGAAAAGCTCGCGAAGCATGACGAGGATGTGAAATACACATTCAAGACCAACGGAACATACACTGTTACTCTGTCATTGACAGATGATCTCGGTAACAAGGCAAGCAAAAAGAAGCTTGTCGTAGTGGATCCGGCTCCTGTTGCAAAGACTGGTGGACTTGAGGTCCTCTGGGCAGGATATATGGAAGGTTATAATGCCATTACAACTCCGGCTGTCGCTGATGACGGAAGCGTATGGTGCGCAACCAGATCGAACAAACTCTACAAGTTCGACAAGGACGGCAAGAAAGTGTTCGACAAGGAAATGTTCACAGCTGTCAAAAATGGCGAGACTTACGGTACTCCTTCAATCGACACCGACGGCACTGTTTTCATCGGTTGCGGTTCAAAAGACAAGGATGGCCATTTTATCGCCTACAATGCTGACGGTTCAGTGAAATGGTCATTCAGCCAGTGGTACAATGCGACAGCCGGCGCTGCCCCGGAACCTGCATATCAGGCTAGTATCGGCGGTATCGGAGAGGAGAATGTCTACTTCGGCTGTACAGGAGCGAGCGGAATCGCTGTTTCTGCAGACAAAGCTACCGGCAAGCGCAATGGCTTCGCCCAGCCTGCAGGAGGTTGCCGTACAGGATTGCTTCTTACGAAAGACGGCTATGTGAGCTGGTATGGTGGAAACTGGGGTCTTTGGACCATAGCCCAGAACACCCTCGACAATGGCGGCGACAATAAAGTTAATCCGGCTTGGGGCAAATGGAACAATAACAAAGAGCAGACTTATGTCAAACAAGCTCCGATGGGAGGAATCGCAGCTCTTACGCTTAACGGAAAGCCATGCGTTGCAGGTGTCCTTACTGACCAGGTAGGAACAAGAGTTTATGCTGTGGAGGCTGCGACCGGTAATATTGTTGTGAACCACTATGTTGAGGATAACGGCGCTGTGCAGGATCAGGGTGGTGTTGCCATTACTTCTGAAGGCTACATCGTAGCTGCTCTCGCATTCACTACCGGTCAGGACGATGGTGGAATCGTAGTCATTGATCCTAAGACCGCTGGTACTGACGGCAAATGCAAAGTCATCGGACGTTACAAAGTCCAGGAGAAAGTGGCTGGTTCACCGGCTGTTGACGCTGCCGGAAACATTCACTTCGGAACAGAGTCAGGTCAGTATTATGTCGTTGACAAGAACTGCAACTTGTTGCTGAAAGCAGATATCGCAGACGCAGTAATGTCGAAAGATGCCAAGACATTTGAAGGCCTCCGTATGGCGAAGATCTGGTCATCTGTAGTCATCGGTGACGATGGTATCGTTTACATCTCATTTACTGATTCCGATACCAGAACATTCTCTGGTGTGATCGCGTTCCGTCCTTATGACAAGAGCGACAACAAGTTCTGCAAAGGACCTGCTGCCTCTGAATGGCCGATGTTCGGTCACGACAGACGTCATACGAACCGTCAAATCTAATTTTACTGAAATGAGAAAATTTTTAGCATCATTTCTCGTAGCATCACTCGCACTTGTCTCTTGCAACAGCACCGAGTACGTAGTAAAAGATCAGGATAAGGGGCAGATCAATCCCAAGACCACATCTTTGCTTGAACTCTGCGATGCTGTTCAGGAGAAGTGGGAGGAAGACCTCACGGTGAGCCGCATCTATGTCGTTGCGCACCGCGGCAATACAATGGAATCCTTCAAGCAGGGGATTCCGGACAATTCCATTCCGAACATCCTTCACGCGATCGAGGCCGGAGCGGATATGGTGGAACTTGATGTCCGCACTACCAAGGACGGCCAGCTCGTTCTTATGCACAATGAGACTGTCAATGAGACGACTACCGGTGTCGGTGACGTTTCCTCGCTGACACTCGCGCAGATTAAATCTTTCGATATGGTCCGTGACGGCAAGGTCTATAAGGACGAGCAGAACAATGTCGCTAAGGTTCCGACCCTCTTGGAGGCTCTCAAGGCCACCAAGGACAAGATTTATGTCAATCTTGACCTTGCGGGGAAAAACAATGTTCCGGCAAAGGTGCTTGAAGTCATTCATGAAGCCGGCGTGGAGGACCAGGTCATGCTGTTTGCCAGCGGAGACATTGCTGAATATCAGAAACTTAATCCTCTGGTAGCGGTTCATCCGTACGTCAACAGCGTGGAGGCTACGTCTTCATACTCCGGTATGATCGGCGCGAAACTTTTCCAGTACGGAAACGCCGTATATCTGAACAACAGCATTCCTGAGTTCGGCACGAAGATGCATGTGAAAGGATATCTTTCATATTCCAATCTCCTTGACCGGTGGGATAATGCCCTGCGCAACGGGGACTATACTCCGCTGGACAAGTTCATTGCCTCCGGCTCGGATTTCGTCCAGACCGATGTCGCCGAGCTCGTCATCAAGTATCTTGACGGTAAAGGATTGAGATAATTCCTAACAAGACACATAATTATGAAACACTTGGAAAACATGCTGGGGGGGGGTAAAACATATACAACTCCAATGATTGAAATCAGCACCTTTATGGTAGATGCATCTTTTGCGATGTCTAATGATAATGTTAAGACAAACGTAATACACGATGTGTATACCATTGAGGATGAATTCAATTGGTAAAACTAAGAAACCTGATGAATAGATTTTTTACAATTTTGTCAATGGCGGCGGTAGTATTCGCTGCATGTGATAAGGAAAACGAGACTCCGGGTCAGAAAATTGACCCGGCGGAGCTCGTTGAGGTGACATTTGACGTTTCTGCGAAAACCAATCAGTCCGCAGAAGTCCAGAATGTATCGACGAAAACAGAAATCAAGGAAGACGGCACCGTGCTCTGGTCTGTCGGTGACAAGGTTTCTGTGTTCTATGAAGTGAACGGCGAGACCGGATGCTCTGAATCCGAGGCTCTTACTGCCGAAAACATCAAGGCAGACGGTTCTGCTTCCATTACCGTAAAAGTCCCTGCTGCCTTTACATTGGAACAGTTTGAAGGAACCCGCAGCCTTTCTGCGGTCTATCCGTTCGACGCGTCAGCCGCTTACGTGGACGGCAAGATCAATGTCTCTGCTCCTAAGATTCAGGACGGAACCTTTGCTCACGCGAGCCTTTCCGTGGCAGAATGGAACGGCACCAATTCTCTCAAGTTCGAGAACCAATGCGGTCTGCTGCGTATCGAAGCAGTAGATGCTGCAGTTTCCAAGATAACATTGAAAAGCGCTGATGCTGATATCGTTACGCTCAATGTTTCCGGTGCGGGCACATATTACGCAGCCGTTGCGCCATCCACTCTCGAAGGCTTCTCAGTAGTGCTGACAGACGCGGAAGGAGAGGAACTTGCCAAGAAGGTCACTACGAAGTCTCTTGTCGTCGAAAAGGGTCATGTCCTTCCTCTCGGAAAGGTGGTCGGCTTCGATGACAGATTCTATGTTTCTGCCGAGGCGAAAGGCCGAAAGGACGGAAGCAACTGGGACAATGCTGCAGGGCTTACGGAACTGAAAGGACTTCTGGCCAAGGGAGCTGTGATGAACGTCTATATGTCAGCCGGAACGTATTCAGTAACGGATGCGCTTGTCTCTGAGGCAGATGGTGCTGATTTCAGTGTTTATGGCGGCTATCCTGCAGGTGCGAAAGGCGCAAGCCTTAAAGCAAGAGACGCCAAGGCCAATGCGACCATCTTTGACGGTGGCGGAAAATCCCAGATTTGGCTCACCAAAAAGGGAAATGTCCTGTTTGACGGACTGAGCTTCCAGAATGGTTTCTCTGCAAAGGATAATGGCGGAGCTTTGGTCTTCAACGGAACCGGCGTGACCGGAAAAATTCTCGACTGTTCTTTCATCGGCAATAAGGTGACAGACGGAACTAATGGTACGCAGTATTTAAGTGGTGGAGCAATCCATGTTTTCGAGGCCAAAGTGACAGTGGAGAATAGCTCGTTCTCTAAAAACTATGGTAGAAACGGCGGCTCATTGTTCACCAACAATGCCAAGGCTGAACTTACTGTCAAAGGCTGCACGTTCACTGAAGATTATGCATTAAATACCGGTGGCTCAATCAACAACAGCAATGGAACTCAGATGATTGAAAACTGTACGTTTACAGGCTGTTATAATTTGGACGGTGCTGGCGGTGCTATTCATATCAATGGCGCGTCAGCGGTTCAGACATTGAAGAATTGTGTGTTCAACGCTTGTGAAGCTAACCGCAACAATTCTTATCTGAAGGTTGATAACAAGGCATGCGGAGGAGCGATTTCTGTCCAGAATGCGAATCTTGATATCAGCGGCTGTACTTTTGACGGCAATATGGGTTCCGCCGGTAGCGCTATGTTGCTTCAAAGCGGTGACGGCCTTGTTCGTGTAACAGATTGCGTGTTCAAGAACAACAAGGGAGCATCCCGCGGTCTTATCCAGACCAATGGAAAGGCTGTCCTGTTTATGAACAACTGTCAGATTTACGACAATACCATGAGGACAAACCAGTGGGGTACAGTTATTCACGGCGGTAATCCTTCCGTAGTCTGCATGAACAACTGCTCGATTCATAACAATGTCAGCCAGCAGGCAGGAGGCACTTCCATTTGTCTGAACAATGACGGATTCACGGTCGTAGTAAATACGACAGTAGTAGGAGTAAATGCCAAGTCACTGTGCCGCTCAAACAATAGTAACGGCTTGTTCAGTTTGTATGACAACTGTCTTCTCGCAAATAAACTTGACAATGGCATCGTGTTCTTTAAGGAAAAGAACTCGTCAGTAAAACTGAATCATGACATAATCGGCCCGAAAGCCACCGACACTGATGGCGCTTGGCTGGTAAAGACCAATGTCGTCGTTGACGGCGAATTATCATTCTGCAATGGTTCTTCTTTCGACAGTTCAAAGGGTTATTGGAAGTGGAACGGCCCGTCCGCATCATTCACGAAGACAACGGAGTCTGCAATTGTTGACCGAATTAAGGCACTTGACAGCAATAACGGCAACACCCGCCTGAACGGCGCCTTCGCTCCCAAGTTCGTAGAGTGGGTAGAAAGCCTCGGCGGTTTCAATAAAGACCAGCTCGGTACTACCCGCACCACCTCCGGCACCTGGCCAGGCAGCGTGGAGCTCAAATAAATCGACCACGTCGCTCCACTAAAAAAAAATCAGAGCCGGCACATCACCGACTCTGATTTTTTATCAAGTCCTTCATGGAAGTTTTCAGTGCTCCAGAGAAAAACCGATAGCTCCCGCTATTTTCTTGGTCCGATAAAACGGTCACCATTAAAGTGAATCATATGGTCCGGCGTATCCGACAGCCAAACCTCAGTCTCCCAAGCAATCTCATCCACGTGTTTCTTGAATTCCCTTGCATTAGGGAACGCCGTCACATACACAATGCCGAACGGACAATTCTTGGTGAACTCTTCTAGCTCAATCACTCGCTTCGCTGACACTGGCCCGTGAGAGGTCGCGACCTCAACCAAGAACAACCAACCTCGTTTTTCATCGCTGATGACTATATCAGGAAGTTTTGAGTGCTCGGTAATAGGCAGGCTGAGAGCTTCCAGCCCGGCAGCATTGACGTACAAATCTTTGTCTTCAGTGTCGCCGATATAGAGCAACTTTCCACCGGGGGCAAACCTGGGAGCGAATTCTTCAACGACTGCCGCCTGAACCTCATTGTGAGCACCAGGAGATAGATAGTACTCATTTCCCTCAATAACAAGAGGAATACGGTGCATGTCCCGTTCAGCGGCATATCTGTCGCGCAATATTTCATACTCTACAGCAAACTGTTGAGTGCGGCTGTCCCAATTCTTTGTCCCGTATGATTTGGCAACCTCAAGCGCCTCCTCCGTGATGGCATAATGCGCTTTCGGGCTATTGACAGGAAGAGTCGGATCATCAGGATTGTAGTTGGCTACTCCGGCCTGAATGAACTGGTGAAGGACCTGCCGACGGAATGTCTCTCGCGTATTTGGAGCATATGGCGCGTCGGCCTTATAGTTCTCGTTTACGAAAGCCATTATTTCCTTGGTAATACGCTGGCTGGTGCGTGTGGCTTCTGCCCAAGGTGTGTCCTCCTTTATGCTGCAAAGTGCCAGCAATGTAAGCGCCGACATATCATTCTGCTGTGCCGAAGGAAGCCCCAATGCCTTCAGAATCTCTTGGGCCTCAGCAATTTTGCTCATAGCTATTGAATCTTAAAATAGTCCAGGACCAAATCGTTGATAAAGTCGATGGAATAGTTGTTTCTCAAAATAATCTTCCTTCCTATCTCCCTGATTGTCTCAATCGGAGGAAGAGGCATCATCCGCAGTTCCGTTGCACTCACATTGATGTTTCCGTTGAATGTCCGGAAATACGCATCAAACATCTCACTGTCCAGAAGAGCAGTAAGCCCCATCACTTCATCTCTGCGGAGGTGACCTTTAGGTCTGTAAATATAGTTCAATTTGTTCTCAATTCCAACTGCTTCATATTGAGACATATTGCCGAAGTAAGGAGCTGCGACCAGTCGGCTGCTGTCATCTTTGGAACTGAAACGCCTGAGCAGTACATAGTTCTTATTAGGAAGCAGAGCAGTTTTGGTCTCAGACGTCACTTTGATGTATTGTCCTTTATCCTTCTTCTGCACGGGATGGTCACAGAGCATCTTTACCACATTATGGAGCCAGTAGAGCGGTACGGTATCTTTGCCTGGTTCGCTCACAATGAAATCATGTGCGCGGAAAGCAACTACCGGACCGGTGGAAATCTTGATGCCGTATTTCTCCATATTGCCGTCCCAGGAACGAAACATGCTCAGAATCGCTTCGTCTCGGCTGTCAACGGGAAGATAAACAACTTTCTCAACGGAATCTATATCCACAATGTCTGTTGCTGGATACTCCTTCTGATGAGGCTGATCCAAATCCCGTATCCCTTGGCTAAAAGAGACTATAATGTTCTTTACTTCACCGGCAGGATGCATCCTCATAATCACCAGTTCCTGCAGCACCTCATCTTTAGAGAATGTATCTTTCCTGGTGTTGAATAGGTGGATTAAGTCAATGTGAACGTGTCTGAAAAGGAAATCCCGGAAAGACTGGAAATACCGGCCTGATGCAAAACTTCTGGGTGTAATGAATATCATTTGTCCGTCATTTTCCAGTAGCTTTGTGCAGATGGCCATGAATAGGGCGTAGATGTTCGTCTGCCCATCCACGATGCTGGCGCACGATCGGGTATGAACATCGTCTTTGGCGAGTTTGAAATAAGGTGGATTCGAAATGATATAATCAAACCGCTCACCTACATTCATTGCGCCAAAGATAGAGTCATCGCTGTCTAAGTATTCGCACTTGTCCAGGACAAAATCAGATTCATTCAACTGGTAGTTCATCCTGATGCCTTGTTTCTTGCACCACTCTTGAAGATAAGAAAGAACAATGCCTGTAAGCGGAACAACATTCTTGTCAGTCTCATAGAGCGTCAGAGCAATTGTTTCCAGTTTGGAATCTTCAACCAGATGTTCAATCAAAGCGCAGGAAAGAATCGCAAGCCCGCATCCGGGATCAAGAACGGAAACACTGTCCTTTTCTGAAGGAGTTGCCAGTCTCCCCATGAATTGGGATATGGCAAGCGGCGTAAAGAACTGACCTTTATGCTTTTTATCCTTTTGGACCGACGCATCCGCATACAGTCTACCGACCCTTTCAGCAAACTGTGAAGGCTTCTCTCCGTCAAGCGGCACGATATGAATGGACTTCGTAACCATCTGTCAGTATCCATAATTGTGCAAATTTACGGATATTTTTCGACAGCCCTGTCACAAATAGAGTAAAACGTCAGTCCTATTTTATCATAAAATGATTATCACCTTATGATAAAATATTGTAAAAATCACTATATTTACTGAAAATCAGATTATTATGAATCCAGCTTCTCAATCGGCATTCAGGCCGGCTACGGCGTCACCATCAGCAACATCCAGTTCAAGCCAGCGCCGTACGTCGGCGTAGGACTCTCTTACTCGCTGATAAGCTGGTGAAAATATAATCCCCACGCCTTTCGACGCGGGGATTATATCTTACCACCTTTGGGAAATTTACCACCTTTTCAGGTGGTTATATACACCGCTCATCTATGCATTATTCCCAAAGACCTCCGTGACGCTATCTACTACCTCGGCACGATAGCCGGAGATTGTTGAAACAGCAGCAAATGTTACGGTGGTTCTGCGTAATGGGAAGACTAATACTGACAAAATAAAGAATACTGAGAAATGCTACGGAGAAAATTATCTGGATTCTTAAAGATCGGCCTTATGCAACCGCTGGGCAGATTGCCGAAGAATTGGGCCTTACAGTGGACGGCGTTGACTACAACATTAGAAAACTTAAAAAGGATGGCCAGATTATCCGCATTGGAGGAGACAAAGGCACAGATTGAGAACATCAGCCTCGCCATCGACGAATGGCATAGGATTGTGGAGAGATGCCGTGCCGAACTCAACGAAGCCCGCACCAGCGCAATAGAATTTCATGACCTGTATATGGTCCAGTTCGACATGAACACCAAGCTCCGGCAGGAATTCTACGAGAAGAACACTAGAATAGCAGTGCTCACGCTCCTGCGCTGCAAAAAACTCAAATGCATTGACCGCGAGCCGCCATGCGGCTATGAAATAAATGAGGAGATTGAGCAATGAAGTACAAGGGACAAATAACGGAAAATTTCAATTGGGAGGAATTCCAGCGCAGCAGCAAGGCAGAAGAATCTGCCTTTTGACCAGATGATTCTTTACAACAATTTCGTACACATCTCACACAGGTATCCCGGACCGCAGAGAGGACTGGTGCTGTATGATGAAGGATATGAAGGAGGAGAAACAAATTCGCCATATATTTGTTTTACGTAAAATACAGATTATTGCGATTTGTGTTTTCTGTATAATACATGTAATTTTGCCAATTAAGCACTTTGATGTTGCAGTTAATTATAAATTATTTAAAATCAATAGATTATGAAAAAAGTAATTCTTATGTTCGTGGCTCTGGCTGTGATTTGCAGCTGTGGAGCGTGGAAGAAATCCGATGTGGCCAAGGCATTGATCGGAGATTGGGAAATCGTGGAGGCCGGCGGTCTCGCGACAGAAGGCGGCTTCGAAAAGGCTACCATTTCTTTCGATGAAAAAGAAGTTCATGGAAACACCAGCATCAATAATTTCTTCGGCGAGTACAGTGTCAAAGGCGATGCAATCAAATTCGGAGAAGTCGGCGTGACCAAGATGATGGGCCCTACTCCGGAGGTGGAAACTGCTGTGCTTGAAGGAATTGGCGCTGCTGCAAAAGTTCAGGTGACGGACAATGACAATGTTTCTATCCTCTCTGCAGAGGGAACCACTGTCCTGAAGCTCAAAAGAACTGAAGCCCCTGCGGAATAATCGCAGAAACTAAACAATCAAACCCGGTCAGATCTCCACAACTGGAACTCTGACCGGGTTTATTATGAAGTGTCAATTATTCGCTAGAAAAGCGGCTCGGCATCCATGTCTGCAGGCTGTGGAAGACCCATCAGCTTCAGGATGGTAGGAGCTACATTGCAGAGGGCGCCGTCCTTTACGCTCTTGACCTCGTCACCGGCATTGACAACGATGAACTGAACAGGGTTGAGCGAGTGGGCTGTGTTCGGAGTGCCGTCATCGTTAACTGCGTGATCAGCATTGCCATGGTCGGCGGTGATGAGGATCACGTAGTTGTGCTTGATGGCCTCGGTAACGACCTTTTCGACGCAGCCGTCAATGCATCTGACAGCGGTGCAGATGGCGTCGTAAACTCCGGTGTGGCCGATCATGTCGCCGTTCGCGTAGTTCAGGATGATGAGGTCCTCCTTGTCGGTGTCGATAGCTTCAATGAGCTTCTCGGTTACGATAGGAGCGCTCATCTCCGGCTGGAGGTCGTATGTAGGCACCTTTGGAGAAGGAACCAGGATTCTGTCCTCGTTCTCGAACGGAGTTTCGCGGCCGCCGTTGAAGAAGAATGTCACGTGAGCGTATTTCTCGGTCTCGGCGATGCGGAGCTGGTGAAGTCCTGCCTTCGATACGATTTCTCCGAGGGTGTCCTTGACAATTTCCTTGTCGAAGAGGATATGGAGGCCCTTGAATGCAGCATCGTACGGAGTCATGCAGCAGTAATAGAGATTAGGAATGATGTGCATTCCCTCCTCAGGCATGTCCTGCTGGGTGAGCACTGCGGTGATTTCACGTGCGCGGTCATTGCGGAAATTCATGAAAATGATGGCATCGCCCTCCTCGATCTTGGCGAGAGGTGCGCCTGCAGCATCGGTAATGACGATCGGCTTGATGAACTCATCGGTCACGTCGGCATCGTATGAAGCCTGGATACCGTCAGTCGCAGAGGTGAAAGCTGCGCCCTGTCCGTTCACGAGCAGGTCGTAAGCCTCTTTTACACGGTTCCATCTCTTGTCCCTGTCCATTGCATAGAAACGTCCGCAGACGGAAGCGACCTTTCCGGTGCTCTCTGCCATATGTTTCTCAAGATCAGCCACGAAGCCCTTTCCGCTGTGCGGGTCGGTGTCACGTCCGTCCATGAAGCAATGCACGAAAACATTGTCCAGACCATATTCTTTAGCGACATTCAGGAATTCGTAGTAGTGGTCGAGTGAGCTGTGTACTCCGCCGGTTGAGCAAAGTCCCATGAGGTGGAGCTTCTTTCCGGTCTGCTTTACATAGTCATATACGCCTTTTATCTCCGCTCTGGTAAGCAGCTTGTGCTCGCGGCAGGTCTTGTTGATTTTCATAAGATCCTGATATACAACGCGTCCTGCACCCAGGTTCATGTGGCCGACCTCGGAGTTTCCCATCTGTCCGTCAGGAAGACCGACAGCCTCGCCGCATGTCTGCAAATGGCTCATAGGATATTTCGCTCTGAGAGAGTCAATGAAAGGCGCACCAGCCGTGTAGATGGCATTGGAGTGGTCATGTCTGCCTTCACCCCAACCATCCAGAATCATAAGAAGAACTTTTCTGTCCATATATCTATAATTATTTAGTTCCAAATATCCTGCAAATATAACTATTTTCTGCCGGAACGCGAGTGACTGACTTGCAGGATTTTCACGATGCAAACCTATTTTATAATTGTTATAAAATAGCTAACTTTGCGCGATGAATGGAAAATGAGTCCAATATATGATTAAACAGACATATGAAGCCCCGAATGTCGAGGAATTCAAGCGCCTGCTGAAGAAACATAATTTGAAAGCTACGCAGCAGAGGATTGCTGTCCATGAGGCCATGCTCGCTCTCGGCCATGCTTCCGCTGACATGGTCACTGACAAGATCAGGGAAGACGGTATCGTCAAAGTAACCGTGGCTTCAGTATATAACATCCTGACGCAGATAGCATTGCTGGGAATCTACAATTACAGGATGAGCTCGAACAGCAAGATGTATTTCGATGTCAATACCTTCAAGCATCTCCACCTATACGACCATGTGAACAATACTTTCACGGATGTGATCGACGACGAGACCATCGAACTTGTCACATCCCGTCTTTCAAGCCGGAGGTTCCGTGGATATCATGTGGAAGATATTGACATTCAAATCATCTGCAGGCCGAGCCGCGCATATAAACGGAAGTGATTATTCTTTCGCGCCTTCGACGAAAGCGATAATCTCGCCCTTGACCACCTTGTCGCCCTGTTTGCCGGTTACTGCGACCACGCGACCGTCGATAGCCGGAACAATGTCTTCCATTCCGTAGTATGTCTGGATGTGGCCCATTGCCTCGCCGGCATTGACCTTGGTACCTGCAATAGGCGCCGTCGAATCATCGTCGACATCCAACTGCCACATCAGCTGGCCCTTTGCCGGGGCCTGGACCGGAACTGCATGAGGATATTTCTGCGCGTATTCCTCGACATTGAACTTAGGCATTTCCACTACCGGGCGCACGACGTTTATCGGCGCTCCTGCCTTGGTCTTCAAGTCTTTAAGCTCAGCATTGAACCTCTCCTTGGCGACGCCGCTCTTGTAGTCGCGGTACTGTCTCTCGTGCATTGCGAACTCGAAAAGCTCCTCCTGGTCCTGCCCCTCGTCCCAGCCTTCGTCCTTCATCATCTGGCGGAACTTAGGCAGCTCGTCCGGGTACATGTCCTGCGGGTTGCCGGTGTAGAATTCCATGTTCTTTTCCTTCGCCAGGTCAATGATTTCCGGCGCAAGCGTTCCCGGAAGCTGTCCCATGCGGCCCAGAATCATGCCCCAAGTGTCCTTGTCAATGGTGGTCCACCTAGGCTTGCCGTTGAGGACGTTCAGCAGGTTCATGAGGGAGGTGTTCTTCACATACTGGCTGAACGGTGTTACCAGTGGAGGGTAGCCCAGTTTCGGCCAGACATATTGTACTTCTTCGAACAGCTTGACCATCAATGTGTCCAGACTGGTTTCCGGACGTCCGTGAGCGCGTTCTGAAGCATTGATGGCAGCTTGGAATCCCTTCAGGTCTGCCATCATTGAACCCATCATTCCGCCCGGGAGGCCGCAGCCGACGAGCAGCGACGACATCAGGTGGTTAGAAGGATTGATCCAATATCCGAGGAAATCGTCAATGAATTTCTGTGTGAGGCGGCGCACTTCCATGTATGCGTCCATGTTCAGGTCCTTGACAATGAATCCGTCGGCGCGCATCATTTCGCGGATGGTTATCACGTCCGGATGAATCTTGCCCCATGAAAGAGGCTCTACTGCAACATCCAGATAATCAGCGCCTGCACGTGCTACTTCCAGCATTGATGCCGGAGAAAATCCCGGGCCTGTGTGGCCGTGGTATTGTACCAGGATGTGCGGATATTTCTTCTTGATGCAGCTTGTGAGTTCTGCCAGGAATGTCGGTCTTCCGACGCCGGCCATGTCTTTCAGACAGATTTCATCGCAGCCGTATTCCACGACTTTGTCCACGATGCCCATGTAATATTCCACCGTGTGGACAGGGGAGTGGGTGATGGAAAGTGCCACCTGTGAAATCATCCCGGCTTTCTTCGCATATTCTACCGACAATTTCAGGTTCCTGTGGTCGTTCAGGCCGCAGAATGATCTGGCGATGTCAGTGCCCTGTGCTTTCTTGACCTTGTACATCAACTCTCGTACGTCTGCCGGTACCGGGTTCATTCTCAATGCGTTAAGTCCGCGTTCCAGCATGTGTGTCTGAATGCCGGCCTTGTGGAATGGTGCAGTCCATCTGCGTACGGCCACGTTAGGGTTCTCGCCGAAAAGGAGGTTTACCTGTTCGAATGCGCCGCCATTGGTCTCGACTCTGTCGAAGCATCCCATGTCAATGATTGCCGGTGCAACTTCTTCCAGCTGGTCCACTCTCGGCACGTACTTGCCGGAAGACTGCCACATGTCCCTGTATACCAGAGAAAACTTTATTTCTCTTGCCATTTGTTTGTTTTTGTTTTAAGGCAATCATCGGGAATGATTTACGCGTTTCCGCCGTTTCATTTTCCAATGCTCGCCAAGTTATAACTATCGGGCAAATATAATAAGAAGTTCTCTAAATCAGTTCAAGTTTTGCACCTCCCGCTTCCGATTTTTGGGGTTATTTGCAAAAAACACCACGAACCCCTTGCAGATTAAAAAAATATCATTACCTTTGCAATCCTAAACATGGTGAGCGTAGTTCAGTTGGTAGAGCGCCAGATTGTGGTTCTGGTTGTCGTGGGTTCGAGCCCCACCGTTCACCCTCCAAAAAACAGACTTCTTTCCGAGGTCTGTTTTTTTTGTGTCTGCCACGAACCGTAAGTTGTAAAATGCGCTGAATCAGGATTTTACCATCCGAAGACGTTGCGGAAAATCCACCAGAGAATCGTAAGCACGAGTATTGCCACGATGACGGCCGGATGGCAGAGGGCATTGTAAAGCCCGGGCACGCGGTTCTTGAAGAAGGTCGCGAATGCCAGCACCGAGACATACGGAATCATCAGCACCAGGAATGCATTGTACCTGAACGCGGCAGCGATGTCACCGTTCAGAAGGGAGTGGACAACGCGCTGCGAGCCGCAACCTGGACAACGTAAACCTGTCAGCTGCAGGAAAATGCATTTGGGAAACAGGCGGCTGGATTCCGGATTGGTTGTGGCGTAGATATATAGAAACAGTCCTGACAGCAGTATTGCAGCCGCTGCCAGGATGATTGTTTTAGAACAAGAACGTCGCATCATTGCTTGCCTGCACAGCGCTGTCGTCCAGCTTCATTGTCTTGTGTTTGTTTTGTTTGTTATTTCAAAGTGTTACCGTCGCCGTCGCGATACGTGTTCCCGGCAATCATGACTATGTCAATGATGGTCCAGACTCCGCAGCCGCCACATGTCAGGATCATCAAAACTCCCGTGACGACATTTCCGGTATAGAATCGATGCACGCCGAGGCTGCCGACAAGAATGCTCAGCAGCAATGTGACTAGCCATCTGTCTTCATTGTTGATGTTCGAAGGTTTCCTCGGTTCCGGCTGGAGCGAGGCGCCGCATTCAGGACAGAACTTGGTTCCGTCTTCCACAGGTTTTCCGCAGTTAGGGCAATATTTCATTTTCGTGATAATTTTCAGCAAGATAGTGTTTAAGTGTCTAATTATCAAGTTTCCGTAGAAAATATTTCAGGGTTACCCAAGACCGCTGGGTCGGTGTCCCTAAATTGCCCTGGCGGGACGCGTCCACGCCTTGCTTTGAAATAGTATTGATTATCAATGAGTTACAAAATTAGGCGTGGACGCGTCCCGCCACGTAACCGCGGAGGTGCGCCGGCAAGTCGAGGGGCAGCCGCTGAAAAATCATCCCTGATAAACAGATGAAAGCAAGGAATATTGGCGTTTTATTCTTAAATTTGTGAGATTTAAGCAAATATAAAATTACATCATGGCTTTTGACAGACGAGGACGTAAAGGCGGTAATCGCGGGCACGAAGATTCAAGAAGGAAAAGCACCGGACGTGGGGCCGGGCGAAATGGCGGCAGCTTCTTTAAAAAAGGCCGCAAGAAAGATGATGACAAGAAGAAGGAATATCCTGTGTACACTGGCACTGTCCAGATGACGCGGGATGGATTCGTCTTCGTCAAGGTCGAGGATATGGAAGATGATGTCTATGTAAGGCAGGGCAAGACCAAGGGAGCCCTGAACGGCGACATTGTCAAAGTCTCGATAACGAAAGAAAAGACAGAAACCAGAAGACAGGAAGGCATTGTTACAGAGATAGTCGAGAGGTCTCGCAAGCCTTTTGTCGGCATACTTCACGTGGTCGGGAACCAGGCATGGGTGCTCATGCAGAGCAGAGTCATGCCATACGACATCAGCATTGACATAACTGACGAAAACGGAACGCCGGTTCATCGCAGGAAGAGCGCCGTGCCGGAAACCGGGTACTTGAAGAAACTCGGCGACGGGGAATTTTCCGTGGCCGGAGTCATTGAAACAGTCGACGGCGTCGGGCAGGAATTGAAAGTGCGCAGCGGACTTAAAGTGGCTGCGCTGGTCGACAGCTGGGACAGGGGAGAACCTAATCCGAAGGGACATCTGGTCGACGTGCTTGGCGAGCCGGGCGAAAACGACACCGAGATGCACTCCATCCTGGCGGAATACGGCCTGCCTTACAGGTTCGAGCCTGAAGTGGAAAACGCCGCTGACAACATATCAGAAAAGATTACAGCTGAGGACATTAAAGGACGTAAGGACTTCAGGGATATATTGACATTCACGATTGACCCTGAAGACGCCAAGGACTTCGATGACGCGCTTTCTTTCAGGAAACTCAGCAACGGGAACTATGAAGTCGGCGTGCATATCGCGGACGTATCTTATTATGTTACACCTGGTTCCGTAGTCGACAAGGAAGCACAGTCCCGCGGCACATCCGTCTATTTGGTAGACCGCACGGTGCCGATGCTCCCGGAAAAGCTTTCCAACAAGCTCTGCTCGCTTCGTCCGAACGAGGAAAAACTCACATTCTCGGCTGTTTTCGAACTCTCTCCGCTCGCCGGAATCCAGAGTACGTGGTTCGGCAGGACAGTGATAAAATCCGACTACAGATTCGCATATGAGACTGCACAGCAGATAATTGACAACGGCGAAAAGTCTCTCGACATGGAGCTCAGGGGCGGTACCGACGGCATCCATTCGGCGGTGAAGGACCCGATTCTCGAAGCTTCGCCGGAGGCGGCAGAACGCCGTGCGAAAGATAATAACGAGGCAATGATGGGCGAGGGCGTTTACGAGGGATGCGTCATTCCGCGTGAACTCAAGGAAGCCGTATTGATATTGCACAAGCTGGCATCGATTCTCCGTAAACGTAGATTCGCTGCGGGCGCCATCAGTTTCGACAGACCGGAAATGAAGGTGGAAGTTGATGAAAAAGGTCGTCCGGTACGCGTATATCAGAAGATTTCCAAGGAAGCCAACTGGCTTATCGAGGAGTTCATGCTTCTTGCAAACCGCTCAGTAGCAGAGTTTATCGCTACCGGCGGAAAGATGAACGGCGTGGCGAAGAAGACCGCCAAGACATTCGTATATCGTATTCACGACGTGCCTAATCTGGAAAAAGTCGACGGACTCCGCAAGTTCGCCGGCAATTTCGGATATAAGATGGAAGAAGCTGAAGACGGGAGGAAACTCGCCAAGGCATTGAACGGACTCCTCGCGGAAGCGAAGGACAAGCCGGAATTCAGCGCAATCGAGATTCTGGCGCTGCGCTCAATGGCGAAGGCATGTTACAGCACTGACAATATCGGCCATTATGGTCTGGGATTCAAGTTCTACACGCATTTCACATCGCCTATCCGCCGTTATCCGGATACCATGGTGCACAGGCTTCTGCAGATGTATCTCGATGGTGCGGATTCGCAGAGCAAGGCATATTACGAGGACCAGTGTAAACATGCTTCTGAAAGGGAAGTGATTGCAGCTGAGGCAGAAAGGTCCAGCACGAAATACAAGCTCGTGGAATTTATGCAGGACAAGGTCGGCGGCGAGTACGATGGCCATATCTCAGGTCTTACCGAATGGGGAATGTACGTGGAAATCGAGCCTACCAAGATTGAAGGAATGGTCGCGCTCCGCGATATCCAGTCCGATTTCTTCGAGTTCGACCAGGAGCATTACCGCATCGTGGGCAAGCGTACAGGCGTCATCTATAACCTCGGCGACCCTGTGAAAATCCGCGTGAAATCTACTAATCTGGAGCAGAAACTCCTTGATTATGAATTGGTTGAGACTGGCAATGAAGACAGGCTGAGCCATTACGAAGATATTCCTGGACAATACGAGGAGCGTCGCCCGGCGACGAAGGTGTTCGACAAGACCACCCGCAAGAAGGACGGCGACAAGCGTCCAGCAGGTCCGCGCAAAAGCTACCGTGACGCATCCGAGGAGGATTCTCCCAGGCGCAGGAAGTTTCAGGACAATGAAAACGAGCGTCCGGCAAGAAGATTCGGTGACAGCGAGCGCCCGAGGACAAGGCGCGAAGGCAGTGACTCTCCGCGAACAGGAAGAGGCTCCCGCCCAGGATTCTCCAGACGTCCGTCCGGGGACAATGCTTGGGAGGCTAAGCCGTTTTCTGAAGAAGCTGGGCCGGTAGAGTCCAATGCCGGTCCGGTCGTCGAGATGCCTGTCAATGAGGAGCCTGTCAGCGAGAAACCTGTCAAGGTCAGGGCTCCGAAACCGGCTGCCGGAGAGGGAGACAAGGCTGCCCGCAAGGCCAAGGTGCAGCAGGCGATAAAGCTCTCCAAATCCAAATCCGGAAAGTCGGCCAAGTCTTCCAAGACTGCCAAGCCGTCGAAAACCGCAACCAAAAAAAACAATAAGCGATGGAAAATATAAAGTGTCTTATAATAGGTTCAGGTCCAGCCGGTTACACGGCAGCGACCTATACGGGAAGAGCCGGAATCCAGACTGTCCTTTATGAGGGAATGGAGCCGGGCGGACAGCTGACCACCACTACGATGGTGGAAAACTATCCGGGTTTCGAAAATGGCGTGGATGCCAATATGCTGATGGCTTCGATGAAAGCACAGGCAGCAAGGTTCGGAGCAGAAATCCGTTCCGGCCGCATTGTGTCAGCAGATCTCTCCTCCAGACCTTTCAAGCTGGTCGACGACAATGGCAGGGAACTGGTCGCGGAGACATTGATAATAGCTACCGGCGCGACAGCGAAGTATCTGGGCTTGCCGTCGGAGCAGAAATTCAAGGGGCTCGGAGTGTCGGCGTGCGCGACTTGCGACGGATTCTTCTATAGGAAGAAGGTTGTTGCCGTGGTCGGCGGCGGCGATACGGCATGCGAGGAGGCGACATATCTTGCCGGGCTTTGCAGCAAGGTCTATATGATTGTGCGCCGTGATGTTTTCCGTGCGTCGAAGGCTATGCAGGAGCGTGTTTTGAACACCCCTAATATAGAGGTATTGTGGAATTGCAATACGCAGGAAATCCTCGGGGACGAGTCGGGAGTTACCGGAGCGCGTCTTATGAGAAAAGATGGTAAGGTTTTTGATATTGCAATCGACGGATTTTTCCTCGGCATCGGGCATCACCCGAATTCAGACCTTTTCAAGGAGTGGGTTTCCATCGATGAAAACGGTTACATCATCACGCAGGGCAAGACTTCCGAGACGGATGTTGAGGGTGTTTTTGCTGCCGGTGATGTTCAGGATCCGCTTTACAGACAGGCAGTTACGGCTGCCGGATCAGGCTGTCGGGCGGCACTTGACGTGGAGAAGTTCCTTAACGCGCATAAATAATTGAAAGAAATGAATTCATTCAGAAAAGTAGTCTGGGGCGCAGTCACTCTGCTGGCGGCGGTCTCCTGCAAATCGCAGTATGACACGCTGCTGTCCAGCAACGATGTGGATGCCAAATATAAGGCGGCGTTCCAGTATTTCGACAAGGGAAAATACCAGAAGGCGGCTTCGCTGTTCGAGTCAATGTCGGTGCTCACGGATGGTACGGAGAAGGATGATACCGTTCAATACTATTGGGGATTGAGCAATTATAAGTTCAAGGATTATATCACGGCAGAGGCGAATTTCTCGCGTTTCGTGTCGAATTTCCCGCGCAGCCCGTTCGCTGAAGAGGCCCGTTTCCTCAGACTCGACTGTCTGTACAAGTCGACATTGAGATACGAGCTCGACCAGACTCCTACGAAATTGGCTATCAATGCAATTGCTGAGTACAGAAAGGATTACGGCAATGATTCCCACAAGGAGGAGTGCGATGCGATGCTGAAGGACCTGAACCAGCGACTGGACCGCAAGGCCTATGAGGCTGCGAAGCTCTATTACAATATGGAGGATTACAAGGCAGCCAGGGTCGCGTTCAGGAATACGTTGAAGGACAATGCCGACAATATTTATCGTGAGGATATCCTCTATTATATTGCCAAGTCTTCATATAAGTATGCGCAGTTGAGTGTCGCTTCGAAGCAGAAGGAGCGCTATATGACCTTCATTGATGATTACCTTAACTTTATCGGAGAGATTCAGGAGTCGCCTTATACGAAGGAACTCAAGACATTGTATGCCAAGGCACAGCGTGCATTGGGCAAGTATGTGGGGACGGATGAGCAGGTGACGGAGAAGGAGAAGGCTTTCGAGAAGGAGAGAAAGACAGCGGAAAAAGCTGCAAAAAAGCAGATTGAAAAATAATGAAACTTTGCCGCGACCGGTAAAGTATATATAATCAGAGGCCTTGGAATGGCCATGCGGGCAGATGCCCAGGATTATAATATTGAATAAAATGGATAAGAAGAACGTACCTCAGAACACTATTACCAGGGATGTGAAATATCTTGCAGCCCCTACAGGAAACATTTATGAGACCGTAGTGATTTTGTACAAGAGAGCGAATCAGATTGCGCTCGCCGAGAAGAAGGAATTGAACAAGAAACTTGAGGATTTCAAGAACGACCGTGATTCTATGGACGAGGTTTTCGAGAATCGTGAGCAGATTGAGATTTCGAAATATTATGAGAGACAGCCTAAACCTGTTCTCGTAGCAGTTGCAGAGTTCCAGAACGATGAACTCACATACAGGATGGCAAAGCACGATCAGGAGCAGCCTGCTGCTGAGGAGGCTCGTCCTGGCAAAAAACCGGCTGCCGAGTAAAATCTGGCCATGCTGAAGGAACTGCACATAAAGAACTATGTACTGATAGACTCGCTGGATATTGAGTTTCCTGCGGGTCTAGTCATTATTACTGGTCAGACAGGTGCCGGAAAGTCCATTATTCTCGGTGCATTGTCACTTGTGCTCGGTTCCAAGGCGGATGCTTCGGCTATCGGTGCGTCGGGTGACACATGCGTGGTCGAGGCCGTGTTCGATCTCAAGGATGATGACGGCAGCATACGTGCCCTTCTGGACGAAAATGAGATTGACTATGATTCTGATGAGCTGATAATCAGGCGCGTGATCAATGCTTCCGGGCGTTCGCGTTCGTTTGTCAATGATTCCCCGGCGCCGCTCAAAGTGCTTTCCGCGTTGTCCTCACGACTGATCGACATCCACTCCCAGCATGAGACGATGTTGCTCAGGGACAAGGCTTTCCAGATGTCAATGCTGGACCATTTTGCCGATGATGCCGCTCTCCTTTCCTCATGCCGTGAGGCTTGGACGGAACTGACCGGTCTGAAATCCGAACTGGCTTCCGTCACGGAGACATTGGCCAAGATGAATGCGGAGCAGGATTATAATCAGGCCCAATATTCACAGCTTGAAGCCGCCAAACTTAAAGAGGGTGAGCTGGAGGAACTGGAAACTGAACAGAAACAGCTGGCGAATGCCGAGGAAATCAAGTCAAGTCTTTATCAGATAGAGAATTACTTTAATCCGTCTGCTCATGACGGACAGGATGAGAGACCTTCGCTTGACTTTATCCTGAAGGAATCATCGAAGCTTCTGGACAAGATTTCCGCTTACGTTCCGGCTGCATCGGCATTGTCCGGACGCATGGAGTCTTCCCGTCTGGAACTGGACGATATCCTTTCCGAGGTGTCTGAACTGGAGTCCCGGACGGATGTTTCCAATGACAGGCTTCAGGAGGTAGATGACAGATTGTCAATGCTTTACGATCTTATGAAGAAGCATTCGTGCTCCGGCATTGACGAACTTATAGCATTGAGGGATAAACTTTCGGAGGCATTGGCCGATACTTCTGTGCTGGAGGCGCGGAAATCGGAACTGCAGAAATGCATTGCGGCAGCAGAAGCTGTTTTGGATGAGGCTTGTGTGCGTCTTCATGATGCCCGCGCGAAGGCTGCTCCGGAGTTCGCGGATGCCATTTGCCGTTCAATCCGTTCGCTGGAACTGGACAGGGCCGTTTTCGACGTGGTCCTCGAACCTTCGCAGCAGGGTCCGTCCGGTTCGGATTCGATTCTTTTCCGTTTCTCGTCTACCGGCAAGAATCCTGTCGATGTCGCCAAGTGTGCGTCCGGCGGTGAAATGTCCCGTATCATGCTGTGTCTCAAAGCGATGATGGCTCGCTATACGAATATGCCTTCAATGATTTTCGATGAAATCGATACCGGTGTTTCCGGCAGCGTGGCTGACAAGATGGGCGAAATGATCTGCAACATGGGTGATTACATGCAGGTCTTCGCGATAACGCATCTTCCTCAGGTGGCCGCCAAAGGCGATGCGCATTACATTGTCACCAAGACATTTGAGCCTGACGACCGTGCCGTCACTTCTATCCGCCGTATCTCCGGCGAAGAGCGCCTCATGGAGGTGGCCCGCATCCTGAGCGGCTCCAAAGTCACCCCGGAGGCCATCGCAAATGCCAAGTCGCTGCTGGGAAAATAATCCTACCGAGTTCTCCATACCCGTCGTTTCAGCCATAGCATCTATGTTTTCTGCAGAGATATCAAATTTCTCCAAAATTTAACAACCTTGTTTAAAACAGGTTTGTTAAATTTTCAGATTCCAAACATTCGGCTGCGGGCCAGCATGCATGCACCGACGATACCGGCTCTGTCTTTTAACTTGGCTGTCTTGGCTTTAGCTTTTGTATGGTTTTTTTTGGTGTGGTGCGTAAATGGTTGTCATATAATAAGTTAGTCATTTTCAGAGTTGCTGTTTCGTCAACTCTGAAAATGGCTAATACGTTATGAAACAGAGGCTTATGCTCCACGACATGCTGGGGACGTCTGCCGTGATTACATCTCCCGGATCAGCTCTTTTAACTTGATTGCCTGGAACACGAGCTGTGAAGTGCTGCCCTCGTAGAGGATGCCTACAGTCTCAATGTCGATCATGCTCATGCATGAATAACCCCAGAGTCCCTCCTCGTCCAGCAGCAGGGAATTCGCCTCAAGCCATGTGGTGCCGCCGTCAAGGCTGGCCTTTATGGTCATGTGGTGCCTGCCCTCCGTGGTCGCCGGATTCGAGAAAAGCAGGATATCCCTTCCGAAAACATTGTCCTCGGCCGGAACACTTATCAGGCTGGCCATGCACACCGGCTCGACAAGATGGCCGCTCGACGGATGCTCGGTCCACGTTTTGCCGAGGTCGGTCGTGGTGCAGACCCTTCTGCCGGTTTTCCGGTTGTCCCTCATGTTCAGCATCAGCACGCCCGGACTCACCTCTGCCACCTGCGCCTCGGTAGTATTGGTGTAAGCGTGGTTGTGCATGTGCCAGGTCTTGCCATGGTCCTTGCTGTAAATGATGCCCGCATTCGGAATCCTGTCTGTCCCGATGTATTGTATAGGGAATACCAATGTCCCGTCATGCATGGTGATGCCGCGTCCAGGGCCCTGCAGCGTCAGATACCATTCCGGCCGCTTGATTTGCGACGTGATATTCACCGGCTCGGACCAAGTCTTGCCGTCATCCTTGCTGCTGCAGATCATCAGCTGCGCCGTCTCCTCAGGCGTCATGCCCTGTTTCACGCCGGACCAGGCCCTCCGGCCGCCGATTCCGTGCGTCCAAACCGCAATCACGAAAATTTCGCCGGTCTCCTCGTCCACCAGCACCGCCGGATCCCCGATGCCGTTCTGCGCCTGCGGAAGACCGCCCCATTCGCCCAAATCCATGACCACGCGCATCTTCTCCCAAGTACGGCCGGCGTCAATGCTTCGGCTTACGCCAATGTCAATGTTGCATTGCAAATCCTGGCTTGAGTCATATCTGACGTCATAAACGGCTATCAATGTTCCTTTTTTCGTGGTGACGAGCCCCGGAATCCTATAAGAGTCGCTTCCGTCGTCGCCGGCCTGTCTCACCGAAGTTCCCAGATGCCTGACGGCGTTTCCGTCCTTTTCAATGTCCACCTGCTTTCCGTCCACCGAAATTGCCTGCACATCAGCCTTGAACGGCATTGACAAATCCACTTTCTCCGCGGCGATCTCCATGCTGACATACATGTAGTTAGGCCCCTCGACGAGTGCCTTCCCGCACGGCAGATATGCCTTCCCGTCCTTTATCCGCGTCGTGCTTATTTCAATGGCGAAGTCCGGATGGCACCACAATTTCTGTCCGCCTCCATACATCTTCACCCGGTCGCTTATGACGAAAGATGTTGTGCGTGAAGGAATTACGGAAGTGGTGCCCGTATACATCAGTTTCACGTTCCTGACAGCTTTCCGGTCAATCCCGTCCAACGCCACTTCCACATAATCCAATGTGCTTCCGCGTTTTCCGTCAATGCGGATTTCGCTCACGATGTTATGTGACCTCCCGGTAAGCACCGGAAAAGCCGGATAAAAAACATTGGTCTGCTGCGCAGCGGCGACACAAAAAGTCGTTGCTGTCAGCAGTACGCTCAATAGGGTTCTTCGTGTTGATATCATTGTCAGTTTTTTTAGTTGGTGAATTAGTGCTTTCCCAATTTGGGCTCCGTGATTGTTTAACAAGGCAAAAATAGACAAATAATCGCTGAACTACAAGGCTACCGATGCCCATTCAGGTTGCAAATTGCTTATATTGTTTATGTTCTTTCTATGCAGTTGGATACATTGTCATAATGAAAATCGATACCAATGGAAGAAATAGGCAAGATATTCGCTATCTTCGCACATTATAAAACTTAATGATATGGAAATACCTCAGGGAAACAGTAGGGAGGATGTCAAACAGAGAGATCAGATCATCAGGGACTTCTATGCGGGTTGGATCGCCGATAATCCTGAAAAGAAAATGTGGAACGAAGACTTGCATGACTATATTGTCGTGAAGTTTCTTTCCATTACTGAAACGGCCGAGAAAGCAGCAAGACGATATGAATCAACTTTGGCTGTAATGAGGCTTTCGGAAATATTGGCCAAATCTAGAAAGATTGCTGAAGTTCAACCAAAAAAAGGTACCAGAAATCAGAAACCATTCTTGAAGATGTATATTATGCAGCTGGATAATATCAAAATGACAGTCGGACTCCAGAAAGCTACTGGAGATAAAGTTCAGTATTGTATAACATCTATGTAAGCAACACAGCCACTCGTTAGAGTGGCTGCTATACTTTGGGGCTCGAAACTGCAGAAACAGAAAGGGTTGTCATCCCTTACGCGAAATCCCCCTCGACTCTGCAAATCTAAATATAATTTCCGGATTATCAAAATCTGTGCTGTTTTTTAGATTTCAAACATTCTGCTGCGTGCCAGCATGCATGCGCCGTAACTTCCATCTGCCGTATCTCAGGCGAAGAACGCCTCATGGAAGTGCCCCGCATCCAGAGCGGCTCCAAAGTCACCCCGGAGGCCATCGCAAATGCGAAATCTCTGCTGGGCAAATAATCCTACCGCGTTCTCCATACGCGTCGTTTTAGCCATAATGCCAGTATTGGATCTGAAATTTGAAGTTTCTTGGGAGCTGTCAATGCTATCAGATCTTTTTCCGTCAATGCTTTTTTTAGTCTTGATATGTTCGCGGCTGTTCCAAGTTGGTAGTTGTTAAGTACTTCGCTTCTTGTGAAACCGGTGGTTACTCCATCTGTCAATGCCCGAAGAAAATTCATTTGATATGACGATAGGCTTTCAGTCTGCTGTATGAATAATGGCTCGCATGCGTCCAGCATGTGGTCAATGCCGTATTCAACGTCTTCTTTTGTGGCGCGGAAAGTAGTCCGTAGCCATACCAGCCAGGATAGTTGTTGAACATACGATGAATACCGGTCGGTCACGCTGCATATTTCAGTCGCCAGTTCCGGAGAGATTTCCTTTCCTGTTACTTTAAATCTGTTGCATATAAATTCAACCCAGTCTGATTCGGCGATTTTATTAAGATAGAATATATCTCCGAATCTGTAGAATGGATGGCTTTGGCTCTGGAACATTGTTTCCATCATGTGCTTTTTACTACCGTATAAGCAATATGATACATTTCTCTGGAGTTGCCAGATGCTGCGGAGTTTTTTCTGAAATGTGAGAGAGCCCGGGAAGTCAGCAATCTGCTGGAATTCATCGATACAGATTACGATTTTGATACCTTTCTGTTTTGCTATTGTCTCCGGCAATTGGAGGATATCTTCAGTTACGGTATTGGATTTGTTATATTCCAATGCGATTGAAAAATCTGAAAGAGGATCCTGCCCGATGCTTATTTTAGGGATGAATCTGCTGAGAAATGTTTTGGTGTTTTCTATCCATTCTTCCCATTTGGTCGATGTAGCGCGCACGACAGCAGTTGCAAAGGCGTTTATGAAGTCGTTTTCCGACCTGCAGCCAAATGCGTCAATTTTAGCAATTTTCAATGACTCGCATTCCACCATTGAGCTTACTTTTTCTACCAACGATGTCTTGCCCATCCTTCTTGGTGAGATTAATATGGTGTTCACTCCATATAAGAAATTCATTTTTAGACGATTAGTCTCTTCTTTCCTATCTGTAAAAGTGTCCCCTTCGACTCGCACGCCGAATACGAAAGGTGCCTCATTTTCGTTAGCCATAGCTTCTATGTTTTTTGCAAAGATATCAAATTTCTCCAAAATTTAACAACTTTGTTTAAAACAGGTTTGTTGAATTTTCAGATTTCAAACATTCGGCTGCGGGCCAGCATGCATGCACCGACGATTCCGGCTCTGTCTTTTAACTTGGCTGTCTGGGCTTTAGCTTTTTTTTATGTGGAGTGTAAACCATTGATTATTAAGTAATTCTCTATTTTCAGAGTCGGCAAAACAATAACTCTGAAAATGGCTAATACGTTATGAAACAGAGACTTATGCTCTACGACTGCTGTATCGTCCTACTCCCTCACGATCCTGACCGAGTAATCCGGCCCGTAAACGATGCGGCGCACGCCTTCGTTGATGTAACCTCCGTCAGAGGACTCCCTGAACAAGAAATCGGTCTGCATCATGGCGCTGTTTCCTAGACGCGCCACCTTTTCCATCCAGGACTTGCCGAACTTCGTTTTCATGGAAATGAAGAAATATGCAAGGTCATAGCCCTGGAACGAGAACTGCGTCGGCTCGGTGTTGTACAATGCCCTGTATTCCAGAAGGAATCTCCTTACTGCAGGACTCTCATAATCAATGTAGTACGCCGTGGAAACGCGGGTCTTCAGGTTGTGGAGATTGTCCACGTCGATGGTCTCGAAAGAACGGATTTTCGACGGGCTGTAGAGAATGACATTGAATTTTCTGTACACCAGCATGTCCAGGTTCCGGACAGCGTCATTCACGAACGCCTCGCTTTCGGAATTGATGATCACGCGGTTGGTGCCGGTCGAAGTCATGATCGAGGTCAATGCATTGGCCACGTTTCTTCCCTGGAGAATCGCGTAGGAATAATTCGTGTGCGGTATACCGGAATTCTCTATCGCATGGGTCATCGGCCCGGTCACGCCGCTCTCGCTTATCACGATGACATGGTCACCGGAAACCTTCTCTTTTCTTATCCAATCCAGAAGATCGGCGTACTGCACCTGCTGCGAAGTCGGAGCCTGTATCATGTTCTTGTGGTTTGCCACTAGACCGGAAGTCCTGTGGTCGAGAGGAGAAATGATATAAGTGTCCTCCGGCGCGAGCTCCAGTACCCTGCTTATGCCGTCCTTGTTTACAGGGCCAATGCAGAAGTCGCTGGCTTTCAGGCGCTCCGTGGTTATCGGCATTGCACCTCCCGCTACATCGTATACACTCAGGTCAGTGCTGATGCCCTGTTTCCCAAGATCTCTTACAGCCATGAGGACGCCGCTGTAGAAATCCATGTTGCTTTCGCTAGGGGAGGACGACGCATTCATCGGAAGCATGAGCAGGGCATTCACCTTTGAACGCATGTACGGGCTCTCCGTTTCCTCTTCCTGCACCTCCGGCTGCTGCACGTCATTGACAGAAACATTGTCCGTCAATGTCTTATGCTCTGTCTTGGCGGCGCTCTCCTTCTCGGCGCCCATAACCTTGACCACCTCCGGCGACGGGATGCGCAGCTTCTGCCTGTTCTTCAGCTTTTCGCTGGTCAGCCCGTTGTACTTCATCAGGACCTCTTTCGGGATGGAATACTTGTAGGCGATGTCTCCGATATCCTCATACCACTTGGTCACATGGATGGTGTAGCTGTCATTCTTTTTCTTGTCAGCTGCCTTCTCAGGCTTTTTCTGCTCCGGCTCTTCCTTGACAGCCTCGGCTGCAGCCTCCACCACCGGAATCAGAAGGATGGAATTCTTCTTCAGTCCCTCGTGGCCCAAGTCCAGATTCGGATTCGCCTTCAGGATGTCGTCAGTCTTGACCCCGTAGGCTTTCGCGATGGAGAACAATGTCTGTTTTTCCAGCACTACATGTGACCAATACACCTTGCCGTCGCTGCCCTTCACCTTATCCTTCGATACTGTTACAGGAGTCGGTATATATGTTTGAGCCCCAGCCGTTCCGGAAATGATTCCAAGAATGGCTACACATGTGCAAATAGCTGGAATAATCGTTCTCATCATCGTCTTTACAACTTTTCTGCAAACGTTCTCAGGTCTGTGCAGAATGCCGACCAGGATAGTCTGCGTTTCTCTTTTTGTATGCGCTCGATGCAGTCCTGCCTTGTGGCCGGCTCTGCGAAATAGCTTTCAATCTCTCTTCTGATACAGTCGGGCTCGGCCTTCTCGGCGACAATTCCCGTGCCCGTATCCCCGATAGTGCTTTTCAATCCTCCCACATCGGTGACAATCATCGGTACCTCGAAATGGTATGACACCGAGCTGATTCCGCTCTGCGTCGCGCTCCTGTACGGCAGCACGGTCACGTCAGCTGCGGAAAAATAATCCTTGACCTCGGAGTCCTTTATATACTTGGGGAAGATATGGATCCGGTCCTTGCCCGGTATCGAGTCAATGATTTTCTGATATGGTTCGAATGACCCGTAAGGCTCGCCGGCGATAATCAGCTGGTAGCTGTCGTCAAGCCCTGCAAATGCCTCCAGAAGGATGTCCAGGCCCTTGTACTGCCTTATCAGACCGAAAAACAGGATGTTCTTCATCCCCGGTTTCAGCCCGAGAGCCTCTTCCGCCTTTCTTCTGCTCAATTTTTCTCCGAAATGCGAGTAAAGCGGATGCTGGCGCATGATGTATCTGGCATCCGGTTTCAATCTCAGGAGGTCCTCCGTGACGGCATCGCACATCGTGACGAACCCGTCACATCCTCCCAGGAAATATTTCGTGAAAGGAGTGTCGAAAAACCGCTGCTCGTGAGGTACGACATTGTCCAGTATCCCGATGACTTTGCACCCTTTGCCGGCATGTCTTGCCACGAATCCGAGCGAAGGCGCGAAATAGGACATCCAATATCTCATTATGAGGACATCCGGTTTCCATTTCCTGATTTTCTTGGCTGCCTTTATCCACGAAAAAGGATTCGCCGTGTCCAGTATAGCCGTACTTTCCACAGGCATTGCCTCATCGTCAGGGGTTACATACTGTGTTTTTCCCGGGAAAAGGAAATTCGGATACTGCCGGCTGAAATTGAACGCCCCGACAATATCAGTTTTGCCCAGTTCTGCGTACAAAGCTGCGTTGAACTGGGCAATACCTCCCCTGAAAGGATAGAAGCAGGATAATACTGCGATTCTCACACTTCAGTTATTTGGTTTCTACTTGGAAGAATTCTTTGATTTGTTCTTGACGTATTCATCGTTCAGTCTGGTGATGATGTCGTCAGTAACATCGAGAGAACTGTCGGCAGCAGCTACAGGTGAAGGAAGAATGTCACCGGATGTAGCGATTACCATTGAATAATGCTTCTCGACTGTATATTTGTCGAGGAACTGCTTGATGGCGTCGCCGATATTGTTCATCATAACCTGCTGCTCCTCAGCGATTTCCTGATTCTTCTGGTTAGCGAATTCATTGAAATCGTTTCTCCTCTTCTCGAGATTCTGGCCCTGGATTTCAGCGGTTGAACGGGTAAGGAGACCCTTGTTGATCTTCTCCTGGAAAGCATTTACGTCCTTCTGGAGGCTGTTGCCCCTTCTGTTCATTTCTTCCTGGATGCCCTGCGCCTTGGACTCGACTACGGACCTCAGGTCGTTCGCCATGTCGTACTCTGAAAGGACGCGGTCAATGTTGAAATAGACGATAGAGCCTTTCTCTGCGGTTGCGGCAGCCTCTGTTCCTTCAGCGCCGGCGGTGTCAGCCTTTTTGCCTGTAAGCGACATTACTCCGAGTGCAATCACGCCAACAAGAGCTATGATGCTGATAATCAATGGTGTGTTTTTCATCTTAATTTTAATTTGTTTTATTTTTCCTTAATTGTTTTCTAACGCCTACTATGCGTCGTCCTTTTTAAGGGGCACAATGTCGCAAAGTTACTAAAATATTTTAATCTTCGACAAATATGCCTGAATTGTTTTCTCCAGTCCCATGTACAACGCGTCGCAGATGATGGCATGCCCGATGGAAACCTCCGCTGTCCAAGGAATCGTCCTGATGAAATATTCCAGGTTCACGAGGTTCAGATCATGGCCTGCATTGATGTCCAGACCGCAATCCCTCGCCCTCTCGGCAGTGCGCAGATAAGGCTCGATCGCCCGTTCCCTGCCGGCTGCATACTGCGACGCATAAGCCTCCGTATAAAGTTCCACCCTGTCGGCGCCGCAGGCGGCAGCACCCTCGGCCATGGCCGGATCCGGGTCAATGAAAATCGACGTTCTGATGCCGGCGTTCTTGAATTCGCGGCAAATGTCCGTCAGGAAGTCCTTGTGTTTCAATGTGTTCCAGCCCGCATTCGAGGTTATCGCATTTTCGGCGTCCGGCACCAGTGTCACCTGCGCAGGCCCCACCTCCTTTACCAGGTCAATGAATTTAGGTATCGGATTTCCTTCAATGTTGAATTCGACATTGATGAGAGGCTTGATCTCCCTTACGTCACTATATCTTATATGTCTTTCATCCGGTCTCGGATGGACGGTAATCCCTTCTGCACCGAATCTTTCGCAGTCGCAGGCCGCTTTTTCCACGTCCGGCAGATTTCCGCCCCTGGAATTGCGGAGCGTCGCGATTTTGTTGATGTTTACACTTAGCCTTGTCATAGCTTGATTCTTCAAATCTTGACAAAAATAATTATTATTATGCAAATATTGTAAAGAAAGTGCTAATTTTGGCATCCCACGATAAAATCCCGCATTGAAAATGCTTCTCGGTGTATATTTAAAGAATAAGGCATTGTCCGCGGACCCCGGTTTCCTTAAAATGAAGAGTAAACTGGAGGGGGCCGGCGCGGTTATGTATGAGATTGATTCGAATGATAATCTGCAGGATGGCACAGATGCAGTCCTGAGCGTCGGCGGAGATGGGACCTTCCTGTCGGCATCCCAACTGGTCGCAGATTCCGGAGTCCCGATTCTCGGTGTCAATCTCGGACGACTCGGCTTTCTGTCGGAGAACCGTCCGCAAGATGTCGCAAATGCCCTGTTGGACGGCGGTTACGAGCTGGAAAACCGGACCATGCTTTCGGTCTCGGCCTCTGGAGGAGAACTCCGCCCTGACGGGGAGTATTGGCCGTTCGCATTGAACGAAATCGCGGTTCACAGGGACGGCGCGGCGATGTTGGGCGTGAAAGTCACCCTCGACGGCAATGCTTTGCCGGCGTATTGGGCTGACGGACTGCTGGTTGCGACCAGTTCGGGATCCACCGCGTATTCATTGAGCGTAGGCGGCCCGATCTGTACCCCGGACTCCAAGGTCCTGATAATTGCGCCGATTGCTCCGCATAACCTCAATGTGCGTCCGCTCGTGGTTCCGGAAACGAGCCGTATCGGCATCTCCATCATATCCCGTGACGAATCTGCCGTCCTCACCATGGACAACAGGACAATGCGTATCGACGGGTCCGTGGAACTTCATGTCTCTATGGCACAATTTTCGCTAAAACGTATCCGGCTCCGGAATTCGAACTTCGTGAAGGCTCTTATGAGCAAATTGTTCTGGGGCGAGGACATCAGGAATTACAGCGACTGAAATCAAGAATACCAGATGGAAAATGAGAACAGAATCCCCGTCCATGTATCCATTATAATGGATGGAAACGGAAGGTGGGCACGTGAACAGGGGCATGAACGTATCTTCGGCCATAAAAAAGGCGTGGAGACGGTGCGTGTCGTGGCGGAAGCTGCTGCCGAGGCAGGTGTGAAGTACCTGTCTCTCTATGCTTTTTCCGAAGAAAACTGGGGCAGACCTAAGGAGGAAGTCGACTTCCTCATGCATCTGATGATGGATTCCATTGCATCGGAGGTGGAGATGCTCATGAAGAACGGAGTGCGTTTCCGTGTTCTCGGAAATCTTGCGCGTCTGCCTGAGGCTCTTCAGCAGGGGATTGCTGCTCTGGAAGAAAAGACCAGGGAGAATACTGCATTGGACCTGATTCTTTTCGTGAGCTACAGCGGCAAGTGGGATATTTTCCAGGCTGCGAAGAAATTTGCGGCAGAGCATTCCGGCGAAGACATTGACAAAATCACTGATATGTCGGCCTTTTCCAAATATCTGGTCACCGACGGAATTCCTGATCCTGACCTGATAATCCGCACCTCCGGCGAAGAGCGTATCAGCAACTATCTCCTGTGGCAGGGAGCATACTCGGAACTCCTGTTCGTCAAGAAGATGTGGCCGGAATTCGGCAAGGAAGATTTCACCGCGGCATTGGCCGAATTTGCATCCCGCGACCGCCGTTATGGAAAAGTGAAATAATTGCCGTATATTTGTGAGATATTTTATATAAAACACTTTCTTAGAAAAGAATGAAGATTTTTAATCGGATATTCTGCCTGGCTGTGCTCCTCCTTATGCAGACCGTGGCATTCGGGCAGCAGAAAAGCAGTTCGATAGAGGTAGATTACAATAATCCCCGCAAATATATTGTGGGCGGCATTTCCGTCGAGGGAAACAAGGGCTTCCACAATGACAAGATATTGCAGCAGACAGGTCTCAGAAAGGGAATGGAGGTTACGATTCCCGGTGAGGACATCTCGTCCATCGTGAACCGTCTGTGGATGCAGCGCTATTTCCAGGATGTGGCCGTCTATGCCGATTCGCTTTCGGCATCGAAAGATACCATCTTCCTGAAACTGGTCGTGAAAGAGCGTCCGAGAGTCACCAGATGGACGTTTACCGGAGTGAAGAGCGGTGAAAAGAAAGATCTTCAGGAGCGTCTGAACTTCAAACGGGGAGGCGAGTATTCCGACTACGTGGCGAAGACGTCCGTCGACATCATCAAGAGATACTACAAGGACAAGGGCTTCCTTGACGTCAGGGTGGAGCCTCGTGTCCAGAAAGATACCATCATCGGCAATGCCATCCGCGTGAATTATGACGTGGACCGCGGCCCGAGAATCAAGATCAAGACCATCAATTTCATCGGCAATGACCATGTGAGCGACTATAAGCTCGCCAAGTCGATGAAGAAGACCAAGTCTGCAAAGTTCTATAACTTCTTCAGCAGCAAGAAGTTCAATGACAAGGAGTACAAGAATGACAAGAAATCCCTCATCAGCGCCTTCAATGAGGCGGGTTATAGGGATGCCCGACTTCTCCGTGATTCCATCTACACCGTGAAACCGGGCAGGCTCGGAATTGATTTCGTGTTCGACGAGGGTGACAAGTACTATTTCAGGAACATTACCTGGACCGGAAACTCCGTCTATACTTCAGAGGCATTGAACTCCATTCTCCAGATTCAGAAAGGTGACGTCTATGACGTGGTTACGATGGAGAAACGTCTTCAGGGCGGCGGAAAGCAGGGAGATGTCGATGTTTCCAAGCTTTATCGCGACAACGGATACCTCTTCTTCAATGTCCAGCCGGTCGAGCTGAACGTGGTCGGTGATTCCGTGGACGTGGAAATGAGAATTGCTGAGGGCAAGCAGGCGACATTGAACAATATCATAATCAACGGCAACGACCTTACCAACGAGCGCGTCGTGCGCCGTCAGGTGTTCACTAGACCTGGTTATCTGTTCAGTCAGAGCGACTTCGAGAGGTCCATACGAGAAATCGCTTCTCTCGGTCAGTTCGACCCTGAGGCGATAACCGATCCGGCGAAGGGCTATTCCATCATTCCGGACCAGCTGAACAGCACTGTCGATATTGTCTACAATGTTACCGAGAAGCCTTCCAGCCAGCTGGAACTCTCCGGAGGATGGGGAGGACGTACATTCGTCGCCACCGTGGGTGTAAGTTTCAACAACTTCTCCACCAGACGTATGTTCGACAAGAGCGCATGGAGACCTGTTCCGCTTGGAGATGCACAGAACCTTTCGTTCAGATTCCAGACCAGCGGTACATATTATTCATCTCTTTCCGCAAGTTTCGTGGAGCCATGGCTGTTCGGCAAGAAGCCTACGTCATTGAGCCTTTCAGCTTACTATAGCCGTCAGACGAACTCCTACCTCATGTGGAACATCCTGAACAATGACAAGCAGTTCGAGGTGTACGGATTTTCTGCGGGACTCGGAAACCGTCTGAAATGGCCTGACAACTATTTCGTATTGTATAACCAGCTCAGCTGGCAGACATACAAGTTGAGGGATTGGTACTCGAACTACTTCATATTCGATGACGGTATCTCCCACAACCTCAGCTACACATTGGGATTGTCCAGAACTTCCACCGACCAGCAGATTTATCCGCGCCAGGGTTCGGACCTCTCTTTCTCGGTGCAGATCACGCCTCCGTATTCATTGTTCAGACGCAAGGACAAAGGGGTGCTTGACGCCGCCGGAAATCCTGCGAAGGTCGGCAACTGGAGAGACATCAACTATGACAGATGGTCGTCACAGGACAGATACAAGTGGATTGAGTATCATAAATGGACATTCAAGGGTTCATTGTACACGAAACTCGTGGGCGACCTCGTGCTCATGACCAGGGCGCAGTTCGGTTACCTCGGATATTATAACAGAAAGTGGGGCTATTCTCCATTCGAGGGCTTCCTCGTCGGAGGTGACGGTATGTCGGGCTACAACTCATACGGTTCCGAAGTCATTGCCCTCCGTGGTTATGAGAACTACTCATTGACACCATACCAGGCGACCTCGTACAGCTCGAACGGTTATTCGTATGCCGGCAATGTTTATGATAAATTTACTGTCGAACTCCGTTACCCTATTGTAATGCAGCCGCAGTCTACTATCTTTGCATTGTTGTTCCTCGAGGGCGGTAACTGCTGGTCGGACATCAGGGATTTCAATCCGTTCGAAATCAAGCGATCTGCCGGTGTCGGCGTGAGGGTTTACCTCCCTGTGATCGGCCTCCTCGGAATCGACTGGGGTTATGGATTTGATGACAAGACCAATGGAAAGGGACAGTTCCACTTCCTTATCGGTCAGCAGTTCTAGGATATTGATATTGAAAACATAAAAATTGATTGATATGAAAAAGATTATTTTGATCGTAGCTGCAGCGCTTGTTTCATTGTCGGCTTCAGCTCAGAAATTCGCTCATGTTAATTTCAATGAGCTCGTAATGCTTATGCCTGCGGCAGATTCTGCTAGAGCACAGATCGCGGCTTCTCAGCAGGAAGCTCAGGATACATACAAGAGCATGACTGACGAGTTCCAGGTTAAGTATCAGCAGTATCAGCAGAAGAGCTCCACTTGGACACCTGCCATCCGCGAAAGCAAGGAGAAGGAACTCCAGGATATCCAGACCAGAATCCAGGATTTCGACCAGTCCATCCAGCAGGAACTCCAGCAGCAACAGCAGCAGCTCATGGCTCCTATCCAGCAGAGGGCTGTCGCAGCAGTCGAGAAGCTCGCAAAGGAAGGCGGTTACATCTATGTTTTCGAAAAGGCTTCAATGCTGTATGTTGATGAGACTCAGAGCGTAGACCTGACACCGGCTGCAAGAAAGGCTCTCAACATTCCTGACGGAAGAACTCTGGAAACTCTCCAGCAGGAACTTCAGGCTCAGGCACAGAAGCAGTAATAAACCATTGATTTATAGGGCGGTATCTTCAAGATATCGCCTTTTTTATTTTTCTCTGTAAATTTCTTACAAATTATTATGATTTGAACGTTTTTATTATTAGATTTGCAGAGAACTAAGTATGATTCTTTAATATTTTTAAGGAATATATACAGCGACTGGCCGCAGGGCCAGATTTTATGACAATTGACTATAAAACGTTAAAGTAAAACCAATTAACTAATAACACAAATGAGAACCGAAGAAATCATGGCCAAACTCCAGGCCAAGTATCCTACGGAGAAGGAATATCTCCAGGCTGTACGTGAAGTACTTGAGTGCATCGAGGATGTATATAACAAGCATCCTGAATTCGAGAACGCACGAATCATCGAGCGCCTCGTGGAGCCGGACAGAATGTTTACATTCCGTGTTACTTGGGTTGACGACAAGGGCGAGGTTCAGACAAACACCGGATACCGTGTACAGTTCAACAACGCTATCGGACCATACAAGGGAGGTCTCCGTTTCCATCCTTCAGTGAACCCTTCAATCTTGAAGTTCCTCGGATTCGAGCAGACATTCAAGAATGCTCTTACGACATTGCCTATGGGCGGCGGCAAGGGCGGTTCAGATTTCAACCCTAAGGGGAAATCAGAGGGCGAAATCATGAGATTCTGCCAGGCTTTCATGCTTGAATTGTGGAGAAACATCGGTCCTGACATGGACGTTCCTGCAGGCGACATCGGAGTCGGCGGCCGTGAAATCGGCTTCCTTGAGGGAATGTACAAGAAACTTACCCGCGAGCACAATGGCGTGCTTACCGGCAAGGGCCTTTCTTTCGGCGGTTCACTCATCCGTCCTGAAGCTACCGGTTTCGGTGCAGTTTATTTCTTGCAGCACATGCTTCATAATCATAAGGCTGACCTCGACATCAAGGGCAAGACCGTGGCTGTTTCCGGTTTCGGTAACGTATCATGGGGTGCCTGCGTAAAGGCTACTGAACTCGGCGCTAAGGTCGTAGCTATCTCAGGTCCTGACGGAGTTATCTACAACCCTAACGGAATGACCAAGGAGAAACTCGACTACATGCTCGAACTCCGTGCATCTTGCAACGACGTTGTCGCTCCATTCGCAGAGAAATTCCCGGATGCGACATTCACCCCTGGCAAGAAGGCTTGGAGCGTGAAGTGCGACATCGCTATGACTTGCGCATTCCAGAACGAAATGTCCAAGGAAGATGCTGAGGAACTCATTGCAAACGGCACATGGTGCTGCGTTGAGGTTTCCAACATGGGTTGCCAGCCGGGCGCTATCGAGGCATTCCAGAAGGCCAGGATTCTCTTCGCTCCAGGAAAGGCTGTCAATGCAGGTGGTGTAGCTACATCAGGTCTTGAAATGACCCAGAATGCAATGCACCTCAGCTGGACTGCGAAAGAGGTGGACGAGAAACTCCATGGCATCATGGACGCTATCCATGCTTCTTGCGTGAAGTACGGTACACAGGAGGACGGATATATCAACTATGTCAAGGGTGCCAACATCGCCGGCTTCATGAAAGTTGCCGAGGCTATGCTTGCGCAGGGCATTTTCTAGATTGATTGATATCGATTGATGACGGGTGCATTTGTTATGATTTGCACCCGTTATCGTTTTGTATATCTCTTGAAAATTGTCTATATTCGCGTTTTATTATTGAATAAAAATAGACAATAATATTATTCGAAAACATAAAATGTCAACTGAAACAGTTAAACCAACTGCGGCTTTTCCGGTAAAGAAGCTCGTGATGCTTCTTCTTACCATTGCCGTATTTCTTTTTTTCTGGTTTGTTCCTAGGTCATTCTTCGGAGTGACACCTAACGGGACTCCTATCCTTTCAATCATTGAACAGAGAACAGTAGCGATTTTTGCACTCGCAGCATTGATGTGGATGTTCGAGATTCTCCCGACGTGGGCGACATCCGTAACCGTCATCGTGGTATTGCTGTTCACTATTTCGGACAGCTGTCCGCTATTCCTCAGGAATGTGGACGCCGATCCTGGTGACATGGGCACATTTGTCAGCTACAAGGCCCTCCTGGCAGCATTTGCGGATCCTACCATCATGCTCTTCCTCGGAGGATTCCTCCTTGCGATTGCAGCGACCAAGGTCGGTCTGGACGTCCAGCTTGCGAGAGTCCTGCTGAAGCCGTTCGGAACCAAGCCTAAATTCGTGCTTCTCGGTTTCCTCTTGGTCATCGGTGTATTCTCAATGTTCATGAGCAATACGGCTACCGCCGCAATGATGCTTACCTTCCTGGCACCTGTCCTCAAGACACTTCCGGCCAGCGAGAGAGGCCAGGCCGGATTGGCATTGGCAATTCCTGTTGCAGCTAACATAGGTGGTATCGGAACCCCTATCGGAACCCCTCCTAACGCCATCGCTCTCGGCTATCTGACTGAGACAATGCATCAGAGCATCGGTTTCGGCGAGTGGATGCTCATCATGGTGCCTTACGTTATCGTGATACTTCTTTTCGCATGGTTCCTCCTTCTGAAACTCTTCCCGTTCTCTTCAGACAAGATTGAACTCAAGATAGAGAATACCAGAAAGCCGGATACCAAGACATATATCGTTTGGGTGACATTCGCCGTGACCATCCTTCTTTGGGTGCTCGACAGATACACCGGTATCAATGCCAATGTAGTGGCAATGATTCCTGTCGGTGTGTTCTGCGCGACCGGTGTCATCACGAAAGAAGACCTCAAGAACGTGGAGTGGAGCGTACTCTGGATGGTTGCCGGCGGTTTCGCGCTCGGTATTGCATTGAACAAGACAGGTCTCGCCGAGAACCTCGTCCAGTCTATTCCGTTCGCATCATTCAAGCCGCTCGTAATCCTCATCCTTTCAGGTCTCCTCGGATATGCGATGTCCAACTTCATTTCGCACTCCGCTGCAGCCAGCCTCCTCGTTCCTATCCTCAGTGCGGTAGGTGTAGGTATGGGTGACATGCTCGGCCCTATCGGCGGCGTGAAGGCCCTCCTCGTGGGAGTTGCACTTTCTACCTCTGTGGCAATGCTTTTCCCTATCAGTACACCTCCGAATGCCATTGCGCATTCTACCGGTCTTATCCAGGTCAAGGATATGACGAAGGTCGGTGCAATCATCGGTGTAGTCGGCCTTATACTTGGTTATGCAGTATTGATTTTCATCGGATTCTAATGAAAAATAGATTTTTGGCACTGGCAGTCGTTGCGCTTTTCGCTCCGGCTGCCAAGGCTTTTGCTTCTGAGCCTGCTGACGCTTCAGCGAAAATAGAGAAGCCTTCGCATTTCAAGTTTTACGGTTTTATCCGCAACTACTTCGCTTTCGACTCACGTGAGAGCAAGTCCGGTACCAAGGATTTGTTCTACTATATCCCTAAGGATGAGGCGCTTAACGCGAAAGGGGAGGATATGAATGCGAATCCTACATTCCGTTTCCTCGCGATTACTTCACGTGTAGGTCTGGATGTAAAGGATTACCAGTTCGGCAAGACCAAGGTCGGCGCTAAGATTGAGACCGACTTCTATTGCATGAACGGCAATGTCGCCGTACTCCGTCTGCGTCAGGCTTATGCAACATTGGGATGGGACGGACTCGGCAAGGACGGCAAGCAGAGCACTTCGCTGAAAATCGGCCAGGCATGGCATCCTATCGCTGCTGACCAGCCTTATGTGATTGATTTGGAGACAGGTACGCCGTTCAATCCGTTCAGCCGTACTCCTCAGGTCATGCTCGACCACAACTTCTCCAAGAATTTCACATTGACAGGCGGCTTCATCTGGCAGATGCAGTATCTTTCATCAGGTCCTAACGGAGCTTCTGACAATTATATCAAGTATGGCTGCACTCCGGAGTTCTATGCCGGCGTCACGTTCAAGAGCAACAACGGCTTCACCGGTCGTGTGGGCATGGATGTGCTCAGCATCAAGCCGCGCTGGAGAAATTCTGCTGGTGACAAGGTCGATGACCGTATCACCACCGTCAGCCCATACGTTTACGCCCAGTATTCGAAAGATGCTTTCGCTGTCAATGCCAAAGTGGTGTATGCTTCTGCAGGCGAGCATTTCAACATGCTTTCAGGTTATGGCGTGACGGACATTAATTCTGACGGTTCATGGGAGTATGCCCCTCTCCATAGCACTGCATCATACCTTTCTGTAAAATACGGCCGCAAGCTTCAGGTCCAGGGAATGATCGGCCACATGAAGAATCTCGGAACATCCAAGTCCCTTTATGAGGACCCTGCGAATCCGGGATATACCAGCACGGACAATGTTTATATCAGTGGAAACGGTTTCCATAACCTGAACCAGATCATCCGCGTGACCCCGACAGTGGTATATAACCTCGGAAAGCTTTCATTCGGTCTTGAGTACGACATCACTTCAGCCCAGTATGGAAAGTATGACGTTGCCAAACACGTGAACTCCTCCAACGGACTTGTCGACGGAGACCTTCACTGGGTTACCAACCATCGTCTTCTCGGAATGGTGAAATTTACGTTCTAGTCTGATGGATAAGGAATTACTTGTTTCCAGCATCCGGTCCATTCCGGATTTTCCCAAGGAGGGAATCCTTTTCAGGGACGTGACTACGCTTTTCAAGAATGCTGATGCGTTCAAGGAGGCCGTAGATGCGATATACGAACTTTACAAGGATAAAGGCATTACCAAGGTCGCCGGCCTGGAATCCCGCGGATTCATTCTCGGGGCGGCATTGGCATACAAACTTGGAGCAGGCTTCGTCACGATACGCAAGCCCGGCAAGCTGCCATGTGACACATACTCTGAAGAATACATGAAGGAGTATGGTCCCGACACGCTTGAAATTCATACGGATGCATTGACATCGGATGATGTCGTGCTGCTTCATGACGACTTGCTGGCGACAGGCGGAACTGCCGTGGCAGCATTGAACCTTATACGCAAGTTCTCGCCGAAGGCGATTTTTGCGAACTTCATAATAGAGTTGGCGGAGTGCGACGGGATGGCTGCAATGCCGTCCGACATCGAGACTACTGCCCTGTTGAAGCTGTAGATGAATCACGGGACGACCGACTCCGGCCGCCCCGTGCTTTTTCAAGCGCTTTTTCGGATATACTTATCAACTCATATAAACAAACTTATGTTAAAAAAAACCTTTTTTGCTGCAGTTGTAGCATTGATGGCGTTCTCGCAGATGGCGAAAGCGCAGACAAATCTCCAAATCTTTTACGACTTCGGTCGTGACCGTAAACAAGTTACCACCACCCTTGAGGGCTTCTATGGGGACAAATGGGGTAACACATTCTTTTTCATCGACTACGACTACAAAGCAAGAAAAGCTGATGGAAACAAGGCTCCGTCAGGAACTTACTTCGAGATCGCCCGTTGCCTGAATTTCTGGCAGAACAGCAAACTGGCTCCTCTCAGCGTACATGTGGAGTACAATGGCGGTGTTTACAATGCGTATAACATCAACCATGCGTTCCTCGGCGGTCTTGACTGGTTCTTCCACAGCAAGGATTTCAAGAACACGTTGAACCTGAAAGTTCTCGGAAAATACATCGTATATGACAAGGCGGCTGACGGCAGCAGACCTCACAGCAAGGTTCCGATGCAGTTCACCGCTGTCTGGGGCATGCAGGATCTTTTCAATGTCAAGGGCTTGAGATTCAGTGGCTTCGCTGATTTCTGGTGGCAGAACCATGCAGTATGTCCTGTAAACAAAGAGGGTGAGTGCAAATGGGCAGAAGCAAAAACTTCCAATGTCGTGTTCGTCTCAGAGCCACAGCTCTGGTATGCAGTAGGCCAGCACTTCGGCGTGGACAATCTCAATGTCGGTACCGAGCTTGAGCTTTCTTATGATTTCGGTTCAGCAAAAGGCTTCTGGTGCCGTCCATGTCTGGGTGTAAAGTGGGTTTTCTAATCATTGACAAGCCATGAACTTACTTTTGCAGAAAACCTTCGGTCTGGATCCGGCAAAGCACAGCATCAGGACTGAAATCATTGCCGGTCTCACCACTTTCCTCACGATGGCCTATATCCTGGCCGTGAACCCTAACATCTTCTCGGAGCTTGCTTCCAAGGGAATGCCTACGGAAGCCGTGTTTACTGCCACGGCTCTTGCAGCGATTGTCGGCTGTCTCGTGATGTCCATTTATGCCAAGAAACCTTTCGGACTTGCTCCGGGCATGGGCCTCAATGCCTTCTTCGTTTTCTCCGTATGCATCGGCATGGAGATTCCATGGCAGTTGGCACTGACCGCGGTGTTTATCGAGGGTGTCATCTTTATCCTGCTGACAATCACTAATGTACGTAAGCTTATCGTGGATGCGATTCCGATGAACCTCAAGCGTGCCATCGGTGCCGGTATCGGTCTTTATATCGCTTTCATCGGTCTTAAATCTGCGGGCGTTATTGCCGGTAGTGAGGCTACTTTCGTGACACTTGGCGATTTGTCCGACAAAACCGTCATTCTGGCGATTGTGGGTCTTGTCCTCACTTCTGCGCTGGTGATTCTCAAAGTCCGCGGCGGCATGCTCATCGGTATCATCGCCACCACCATCATCGGTATCCCTATGTGTGTTACCCATTACAACGGCGTGATGTCCACACCTCCCAGCATTGACGCGATCTTCTGCCAATTCGATTGGTCCCAGGTATTTTCCTGGCAGATGGTCGGCATCGTGTTCACGTTCCTTTTCATTGACATGTTCGATACGATCGGAACTGTCGTAGGCGTGTCCGTGAAGTCCGGAATGGTGGACAAGGACGGCAATGTGGACGGCATCAACAAGGTGCTCATGGCTGATGCCGTGGCTACTGTAGCCGGCGCCATGTGCGGAACCAGTACCACCACCACATATATTGAGAGTGCTTCCGGTGTTTCAGAGGGTGGCCGTACAGGTCTGACGTCATTCGTCATTGCCGTTTGTTTCGCAGCGGCTCTCTTCTTCTCGCCATTGTTCCTTGCTATTCCAGCCGCAGCTACAGGCCCTGTCCTGTTCATTGTAGGCGTGATGATGGCGGCTCCTGTGAAGAGCATCGATTGGGAGGATTATGCCGACGCAATTCCTGCATTCGTGACAATGCTTCTCATGCCGTTGACCTACAGCATTTCCGACGGTATCATGCTGGGTATGATCACCTATGTAGTCCTTAACGCATTGACAGGCAAGTTCAAGAAGATCTCCATCACCATGTGGATTCTCGCCGCGCTGTTTGTCCTGAGATATATTCTGGTGTAATCCGGGATTTTACATAAATGAAAGAGGAGGATGGCCTTCAAAGCCGTCCTCCTCTTTCTGGAAATGGATGAAACTACCTTTATTTGTTGTAACGTATTGCTATATATTCAATTGCGCTGGAGTGGTTCGTCTCTGACGCTCCGCCCATCAGCCTGGCGTTGGCGTAGTCCGCACCGTTGCTGCACAAGTCATTGACAGGAACAAGCCTGATATAGACATTCTCCTTTCCGAGAATCTCCTGCGGCAGCTCGAAGTTGATTCCCTTGTATGCGACAATTGATGAGTACAGGGTGTTGCTCCAAACTGATACGTCCGGAACTGTGTATTCCCCGATGAGATTCCATCTGCTGTCATCCTTGGCGGCCTGGGAATCCGTGGTGGACCATTCCGCTTTCCAGAATCTTGGAGCATACCATTTCTGCTCTGTGTTGAGAACTGAAATCTGGAGCGATATATGGCTTGTGGATATTCCGGCAGTCGAGAAATTGAGAAGCCATCCGTATGGCCTGTTGTTGTCGTAGTCCCACCAGTAGTGAGATGCGAAAGCCGTGAAGCAGTTTCCGGAGACATTGCTTTTGCCGTATGATCCGGAGGAGCCATAATTGATGCCGCTCGCCTGGCTTGTCGCATAAGCGTTTGTCGCATTAGGTCCGCACCATTCAATGCTTCCGTCTGGATTGAAGCTTACGAGGCTGCTCATATCAGCATTATAATGCTCTTTTGCAGGGTCGAGAACTATTCCGATGCCGTTCTTGTTGCCGAGGTTCATTCCGAACATATAGTTCACATTGTTGCCCATAGGCCCGAGGTACTCGTAGGTGCCGGCGCCCCACATATGCTGATTGTATGTGGCCATCGTGTACTCCTTTGCTTCAGAACCGGTGTACTTCTCCTGGTATGTATGGGTGAACCATCCGTTCTCGCCATATGTAGGCCGGCATACCTCTTCAGCCTTGTCAGGATTCCAGAAACGGTATTCTGTCAGAAGGGCGGAGAAACTGTCCTCGACGCTGTCATTCATCTGTCCCCATATATCCTCCTTGCACTGGTGCCGTATCTGGTAGCGCCCGATGTTGCCGAGCTCGACATCTTCTTCAATCTCGACAGGATCAGCTCCGTCTCTCCATTCGAATCTGGAGAACCGTTCGTGCACAACCACTCCGCTTATCTTTCCGGAACCGTAAGGAAGGCGGGTTCCGTCATTTCTGTAAAGGCAGACAGTGTTCGTATACATATAGAGATGGTCTCCGTTTATGTCCCTGACAAGCAGGGGATATTTTGACAGACGGCTGGCGTTTGTGCCGATGGCGTATCCTTCATTCACCGGAGTGATGGCTCCCTTTCTGACAGGGAATTCCACATCCTTCAATGTCACATAAGTATATACATCGCTGTCCGTCAGCTCGTTCATATACTTCTCCTTGACCGGTATCGAGCCCTTGGTTCCGGCTATCTGGGACACAATCATATTCTTGGTGACATTCTTGATTGTCACTCTGTCCGGATCTGTGCTGAACACCGCAGTTGCGCCGTGCAGCAGGATCTGGACCTTGTCGAACTGGTTGAAAGAGTTGTCTGCAGGTGTGGCGGTGATCAGGGCCACGCCGCAGCTTCCGTCAAGAGCCTCAAGATATACGGTTGTCTTCGACCCGTTGTAGTCGATGGCGGAGGTGGTTATCTGTTCGTTCTCGCCTGCGTTCCCGCTGTCAGTGTTGCTGACTACATAGCCCTCGATGATGATATAATCGGAGATTTCTTTGCCGGTTGCGTAATTGTCCATCACGTCTTTTATCGAAACCTCGCGTCCGATGCCCTCTTTGGCGTTTCTCTGCACGATGTTCAGCGACAGGGCCACTTTGTCTCCCCAGCCGTCAGTGTATGAGAAATATATGGTTGCGGTTCGCGGGTTTATCTCGTCAGGGTTGGCGGCTGTCACAATTGACATTACACGTTCTTCGCTTTCAGAATCAGGAATGTCAATGCTCTCGATCCAGGTGGAGTCTGCTCCTTCAGGGAAAACCTTCTCCACGGTGAAATATGAGAACGGCACATTTGTGATCACTGACTCCTCGAGTTTTCCACCGGCTCCGTCCGCAATGATGGAAGTGTTCTCTTTCGAGAGGACAGCGGTCATAAGACCTTTCTGCTTGATATAAACAGTGTCCCTTCTTGAGTCAACATCGCTGCAGAGGACGATTCCTGTCATTCTCTTGAATTCCTCGTTGAATGAGCAGGAGGCGGTGACTGTGCCGTCACCGTTGCCCTCCCAGCTGTCAAGTTCCAACCAGTCGGTATCTTCAGTCCGCTCAATGTGATATGCGCCGTTTGAGAATACCGGGATTTCCACAGTGGACGCCTCTGCCTCCACTACATACTCCTTGCCGTTGGCTCCGAGTTCCACGAGAGGGATATCGGCGGCGTCATCCACATCGCAGGACGACACCACAGCAGCGGCGGCAAGAAATGCGGAAATGATTTCTTTTATTCTGATATCTGTTTTCATACTGAGTTCCAATTAATTATAACGTACTGTGAGAGTTCCGATTCTGATTCCGGTGGACTTGTTTGTCAGTGTTCCTTTTTCGATTCCAAGGTTGTTCTGCCAGTCGCTTGCCGAAATCTTTGGACTGATGTCGGTCACTTTGTCCGCCACCTGGAATCTCACTGTCACATTCTCCTTGCCGAAGCACTCGGCCGGAAGCTTTCTCAGATACTCCTCGAATCCAGGACAGCTGTCCTGTGAGGTTGTCGTATACCATACTACTGAACGGTTCTTGAGAATTCCGCCGTCAACATCTTTGAAGGTGGTTCCTCCGTCCACTGAGTACAGCATCTTCCAGTGCGCAGGCGAGTCAAGTGTCGTGTTGCCCATCTCTCCGTGTCCCCAGACAATGCCCACAACTAAATTGCTTCCGTTGAGTCCTGCCGTTGAGAAATTGATGTCGAAATATTTCCCCTCGTCCGCGGTGAAATCCCACCAGGAATTGGTCAGTTTGATTGCGGCGCTCGGAATGAGTCCTTTCTGGTTAGAGCCGGTAGCGTCTTTGCTGACAGTATTGTTGAAGTCAGTGGAAAGCGCGAAGGTAGCTCCATAGACATTCATAGTACCTTCTCCCTTTTCCGGGACAATGTTGTTGACTTTATCGTTCCAGTTCCATTCCACGATGGTATTTGAGAATGGACTGTTTTCCAGTTCAATGTCTTCCTCCACCATTGCACGGACCTGGTATTTGGAGTAGCTGCCGTACCTCGGGTTTTCCTCGAACACGATTACTCCGTGTATTGTTCCTGAGCCCTGTGGAAGGAATGTCGGGTTGTTGCTGCCTAAAGGCTCTCTTCTCCAGGCCACGTAAGAGTTGGTCAGGAGAGATATGAAACTGCCTTCAGTGTCGGTCACCATCAGCGGTGCGGTGTCCCATCTCGGAGCGGATGTGGTACCGGAAGGGTTGATGCCCTTTCCATCGTCCCGGATGCTGTATCCGTCGGTGCAGTTCGTGTAAGATCCGTCCTTTGCGAGAATCTCCACATCCTGAAGGTCAACTAAAGTGTAGATGTCATTGTCGGTGAGCTCTGAAATCTTCCTCTTCTTGGCAGGTACCAGGAATGAGTCAGGTGTTCCGGCCTCGATGACACTCTCGGCAGTGAGCCCTGAAACCACGTAGCGGACTGGATTGTCATATCTCTGGAGCTTGGCTCCCTCGATTGCTATGCGGACCTTGGAATATCTCTCTATGATATTGTCCTCCACGGTCTTGAATTTCAGCATTACGCCATATCGCCCGTCGATGCTCTCAAGGTAAGAGGTCTTGTAGTTCTCGTTGAAGTCAAACTTGAACTGCGCGGTCTGGGTGTTTTTGGCAATGTTGGCGCTTCCCGGATCGCTGACAACGTAGCCCTCTATGTACTGTTTCGATGTGAGTTCTCCCGGTGCCAGTGCCCTGAGCTCCTCGAATGAGAGTGGGTCAGGATAAGCAAGCTGGCTGACAACGAATGAACTGCTGATGCTGTTTCCGGAATCGTCGGAATACTCCATAACGATGGTGGCAGTCCTGTCAGCCCCGCTCTCGTTCTTGGATACTGAGAAATCCAGCGATGTTCCTGTCAGTTTGACCCCGCTCAGCCATTTGTTCTCCTCGTCGTCAGGATTGGAGTAATTGACTGTGAGGCTGTAGTTGTTGGTGTATGCGTAGATGTTGTTGTCCAGGGTCTCTACTGAATATGTGCCTTTGTATCCGGCGTATTCACCTGAATCTTCAGAAAGTGAGAATACAGGCTCGGAAATGCCCTGGGTTACAGTCATAGAAGACTTGCGGTTCTCGCCGGTGGCGTCCTCCACATACATTGTTATGACGGCTGTCCTCGGGGCTTCGGAGGTATTCTCGGTGACATCGAACTTGAAGTTTTTGCTGGTGATTGCTTTGGCTGTCAGCCAAGGCTCGTAGCCGGATGCCGCTTCCTCTTCGCCCATCTTGACAATTGCGAGAGTGTCCCCCTCTGCGCCGAGGAAGAGAGTCTCCGCTGTGATTCTGTCAAGGTCGTACATCAGGTTTGTGCTGATAGGAGCGGATATGCTGGCCGATGTCTTGAGAAGATTCATAGCGGAATTGCTGAATCCCAATGAGATGTCGCTCAGGCTGCCGGCCTGGGTGACGGTAATCGTGTCGCAAAGGCTGCCTTTGTTCAGGACGATGCCCACTTTCCTTGCAATGCCGTAGTTGGCGGACCAGGAAAGCACGAGGTCGTGATTGCCCTCTCCGGACAGTTTGTTGAGTGACACCCAGTCAGCCGCCTCTGTGAATCCGGCTGTCCATTTGCCGTCGGAATAGACGAGAATATGCGTGGAGCCTGACTCCTTCGGAATCGACAGCTTGTGCGAATTGACGGAAAGCGGAAGTTCAAGGTCGAATTTGTCATTGCAGGAGACCGCCAAAGCCCCAGCTGCAATACCCGCAAGCGCTGTCCTGAGTATATTTTTCAATAATTGATTCATAATGCTCATAAGTTATTAAAGACCGTATTTTGCGTATTCCTTGTTGTCGAGATTATATTTGGAATATACGACCTCGGTGTCCGGAATAGGGTAGTATTCGTGGCAAGGCTTGATGTTGTTCAGAAGATATGTATAGTCCGAATAATCGAGGACGGACTGGTACCAAATTCCCCATCTCACAAGGTCGTATTTCCTCTGGAACTCCCCGAACAGCTCACGGGCGCGTTCATTGCGGATTTCGTCCTGAAGTCTGGCCGGGCTGCGGTAAACATAAGGCTTGAGACCGGCCCTGGTCCTTGTCATATTCAGATATTCAACTGATTCTTCGTATCTTCCTGTTTCGTGGAGGCATTCAGCCTTCATAAGAATCGCGTCTGCGTATCTGAACACTTTGTAATTGTTCCCGTCGTAGCTTCCCTGCATATCCGGGCACCAGAATTTCGGTCCCATCCAAGGGCGTGTGTTCACGCCGGTGAAGGTCTTTCCTTCGTAATCCCAGGCCATATTGTATTTGGCGCGGATGTCAGCTCCGAGCTTGGTCTGGAGACCCTGGCAGAAGAAGACATTTGGACGCATTGCAGCCCAGGTTGTGGCCTGGTTGCCAAGCTCCGGTATTTCCACACCGTCGTAAATCGCGGAATTGGCCTTCCTTGTAGGGGTGCAGATGCAGGCCACATTCGAGGTGTATATCACACCGCCCTGCGTGTAGGTGTGCTGAATCTCCATTATGGACTCAGGGGTGTTCTTGTCGCGGAAACGCACATTGGCGGTGTAGTCGTAGTCTGAAAGGTTTCCGTATATCTTCTCCAGGGCCTCTATTGCGTTGATGGCGGTTTCCCAATCTTTGTTCCACATAGCCATCTTTCCGATGAGAATATATGCGCAGGCCGCACCAAGGCGGTTGCCTTCATTGTCATAAGTCCTTGTCTGTGAGGCGAGCGGGGCTATCTCCAAAAGATCCTGGATGCAGGCCTCCCTTGTCTTGCCGGCGTCCATCCTCGGAAGAACAGCTATCCTGTCAAGGGTGGCGTTGTCATTCACAGGGTCGAAATAGAAAGGCACATTGCCGAAGAAACTTGTGAGAATGTAGTAGTAGAAGGCCCTCAGAGTCTTTGCTTCGCATAGAAGCTGTATGCGCTGCTCGTTGTTCTCGTCTATGTCCCCGTTCTCGTCAACGAACGCGCGTGACTTGGTGATTCCGTCAATGGCGAAGTTGCAGCGCTGAACTCCAAGATATCCCTGTGTCCATACAGTGGCGCCGAGCCTCGGAGTCGCAGGAGAGATGTCCAGACGTGCATCCAGAGTTCCTGAAGGACAGTACGCTATGTCAGTAACGCACTCTGTGGCAATCATATAAGTGTAGTTGAAGATGGTCTTCATCGGGATGTAGCAGCCGTTGACCACTGACTGGCATTCCGAGAACTTCCTGAAGAAATTGTCAGGCGTGGACAGCGAGCTCGTGTCCTCTTCCAGAGAGCAGGCCTGGAATGCGGCTATGACGGCTGCCGCCGCAAATATTTTTATATGTTTCAGATTCATAATAATAACCTTGTTTTAGTATCTGACCTGTATGCTGAATGTGACTGTTCTCGACTTTGGATAAGCTCCGAGGTCAACACGGCGGAGGGTGGATGACGTGCCTTCGCTGGAAACATCAGGATCGAATCCGTTGTATTTCTTCCAGAGGTAGAGGTTGTCACCTATCACGCTGAATGTCACGTCCTTGAAGATTTTGCTCCTCTTGTGCAGGTCGAGATTATATGAAAGCGACAGGGTCTTGAGCCTGAGGAATGAGGCGTCGTGAATCATAAAGTCACTCGG
>OHUD01000071.1_pt1 | contig 60839 bp, 54 predicted proteins | sample 1579021 | NCBI WGS metagenome assembly OHUD01 (sample SAMEA3879597, study PRJEB24766) | human gut metagenome | biome: human-associated habitat; feature: feces | place: USA | collected 1985/1987
GCGGCGGACACCCTTGCCTTTGGCTGTAACCTTCCCACTATCAGGGCGGTTTCGGGACTTGCACCCTTTAGAGTATGTTCGTGCTGGATGAACTAATACGCGTGGACGGCTACATGGCTGTCCACGTTTTTTTTGCGTTTCGGGCATGAAATGTGCAGTTGAACGGGTACGTTTTTACATAATAAACGACATAAATGGGTAAAGTCATCATATATCAGATGCTTCCTCGTCTTTGGGGAAACATTGGAGGAGAAAACATCAAAAACGGCACACTGAAAGACAATGGGTGCGGAAAGTTCAGCAGCATTGACACCATCTCTCTGGAGTATCTTCGGAGTCTTGGTGTTTCTCATGTCTGGTACACAGGAATAATCAGACACGCGACAGCGGAAGACAGCGACGGATGCACCCCGTCGTCTGCGGACTGGGTGAAGGGACGTGCCGGTTCTCCTTATTCCATCACGGACTATTACGATGTTAACCCATATCTGGCTGACGAACCGGAAAACCGGATGGAAGAATTCCATAAACTTGTGGAAAGAACTCATGCGGCTGGACTTAAAGTGATTATAGACTTCGTGCCAAACCATGTGGCCAGGGATTATGGCAGATTTGCCGCAGCTCATCCCGCACCTACGGGAATGGCGGCATTGGGGGAGAGTGACGACAAATCCGTACACTGGAAAGACAGCAATGACTTCTTCTATTATCCAGGCATCCCTCTCGCTCTACCCATTCAGAATCAGACATATATGGAAATGCCAGCAATGGCGTCAGGAAATTCATACACATCCTCTCCGGGCGTAAACGACTGGTATGACACCATCAAATTGAACTACTGCGACTCCCACACGGAGACTTGGGAGAAGATGTATGACATAGTGAATTTCTGGGCCGGACAAGGCGTGGACGGATTCCGCTGCGATATGGTGGAACTCGTACCGCAGGCCTTCTTCAAATGGCTTATAAGCAGGATAAAAAAAGACCGGCCGGACCTGTTGTTCGTTGCAGAAGTATATCAGAAAACATTGTATTCCAAATATATACGGGAAATCGGCTTCGACCTTCTCTACGACAAATCCGGAATCTACGATACATTGAGGGCGATTGTCGAGAAGAACGCAAAGGACAGCGGCGTTCCGGTAGAAGACTGGCAGTCCGCCAAGCGCATAACATGGAACTGGCAGTCATTGGGCGACTTGCAGCCATACATGCTGAATTTCCTGGAAAATCATGACGAGCAGCGTTTTGCATCCGATTTCTTCGGATGTGACGCCAGAAATTCTTACGCGGCGCTCTACACCGCCCTTTATATGAACAACGCCCCTTTCATGCTGTATGCCGGCGAAGAGGTAGGCGAGCGCGGAATGGACAATGAAGGATTCAGCGGAAGAGACGGGCGAACCAGCATCTTCGACTGGTGGGCACCATCCTCATTGACAAGACTTTACAAATATATTCATGGCGAAAAGAAGGCATTGACGCCTGAAGAAGAAACGATGCTGGACACATACAGGAAGGCATTGAAATTCGCAGCCGAGGACAATGCTGTCAGCAAGGGGACGTTTTATGACCTCTGCTATTGCAATTACGCCTCGGACGGTTTCAATCCCGACAGGCATTTCGCATTCCTGCGTGACTTCGAGGACGAGACCTTGCTCATCGTCTGCAATTTCTCCAAGAACGATGCTGATATGAAAATTTCCATCCCGGAGCACGCATTCAATTGGATGAAAATGCCTGAATCAGAGGAATTTAACCATACGACGCCGGTAAGCGTACACGTTCCGGCAACCAATGGCGTGATTATAAAGCTTTTCCAGTAATCCCCGCTACGGCGCGGTTCGTATTCCGATCTATATATGCCACTATTTCTTCCGGCGCGCGGAGAACGGTGGCATATTTCATTGAAGACACTTGCTCCATGCTGCCGATAGCCTGGAAATCAATGCTTCCATGACCTGACAATGAGTCAATGGAGAGATAGCCGACACCCAGAGACGTGATGTTCTGGAAGAAATGCGTACCTTGGCTAGGCTCTATCTGGAAACCGGGCATACTATATTCGACGATCATTCTGGCTTCTGATATGTCGTTCCACATGACAGGGATTCCCAGGTTCGGATCGGAAGAACCCCAGCGTCCGGGACCTATCAGAATATATCCTTCGCCTCTGGACTTGAACATGTTGTTGATTTCCGACACCTCTTCCGCAATCATGCGCGTCTTCGAAGAATCGAAACTTTCCGGCGAAATGTAAACGATATGTGAAACACCAGACACATGGCCGTTTCCCAACGCCTTGACGGACTCGAAATATCTGGTTCCGAGAGAATCTTTCAGGTCATCGAAATCAACATCCTGTTCGGAGAAATAAGAGCTTATCGGCCTGACCTGCAATAGTTTCAATGAAAGTTTTCCGGACGGCGCCATGTCTGCTGCGAACTCCATTTCCACTTCACAAAGCAGCTCCTTCCTGCATATTTCCATAATATCGGACAATGCTTGTGCGAGCGGAAACTTGCCATATTTAAGAATTGCATCGAAAGACACGATTCGGGCTCCTTTTTCTTCCGTTCCGATAACAACCCTATTGTTCGACATGCTGTATGTCGAGAATGCCATATCGGAATAAGGATAATCCGGAATTATCTCTGTCACAGGGATATGAGCCAGGTTTACTCCTTCATTTCTTGAGATCTTGAAAGCACCGGGGCGCAAGTCCAAAGCGAACATCTTCTTCTGACTGTCGCGTACTGCCAGGCCGGGCTGTGACAGCTGAAGAATCTTCTTCGGATATTTCGGATTGAACCTCAATGTCTTGCCGCCTTCCACAACCGATTTTCCGAGTCCTAGAACCATATTGATGATACCGTCCTCGGTAGATTCGTTGTCGATAGGGTAGAAATTGACGCTTCTTCCGACGCCGGAGAGCAACGGATAATAGAGCCCCTCGTGTTCCGAACCGCAGATATTCTGTATCACTATGGCCATCTTCTCCTCGCTCTGGAGATTTCCGGTCGTCTGGATATATGTGCGGCTGCCATTGTAAAACACTGATGCATAGACACTTTTAATCGCCTTGTCCAGCATTCGGAGCATCTGGTCGCGGTTTTCCACGAGCGGTATCATATACGTGGAATACACTCCCGCAAACGGCTGATAATTACTGTCTTCAAGCTTGGAACTGGACCTGATGGCCAACGGCGTATCCACAGTCTTCAGATATGTTTTCAGGCTCGAAATCAGCCCCTCCGGCAATCGTGAAGCCACGAACTCGGAAAGAATCTCGTCATCCGACAGTTCGGAATCAATCACATACTGCAAGCCGTTTTCCAATATGAACTCATCGAAATAATCGGTAGTTATGACAATGCTCCTGGGGATGGAAATGCTTATATCCTTGTATCTGTTTGTCAATGAATGTCTTTCAATGAGCTTGTTCAGGAATGCGACGCCTCTGGCCTTACCGCCCAGCGAACCCTCTCCGATTCTGGCGAATGATATATACCTGTCATAATTTCTGTTGGAGAACTCTGCAATGATTCCACGTCCCATCGCCTTGTGATAAGCTTGAATCTCCTTTACAAGAATCTTCCTTGCTTCAGAGGCATTGTCACTATGGACAAGCCGGAATTTATTGGCGAGAACAAACAGCCCCCTGGCAAAGAACCACTTGGTGAACATGTTTTTGGAAGTATTGCTGACGAGAATATTGTCAGGCACATTCTGTATGATATGTTCCAGTTCCTGAAGATTGGCAGCCCTTCCATATTCAGTGCCCTTCGTGTCTCTGAATACAAAGTCGCCGAAACCGAACTCTTCCTTGATATAGTCGGACAACTGCATGAACAATGTCCTTGAGTATTTCTTCAGGAAACCGACGTTAAGTCGCTTTGCCACATCGAGTATGCTTTCCTGTGAAGACTGGAGCAATACCGGCATCATCGGATCGTCTTTCCTTATATGCTCCACCAGATCAATGCCCGCATCGAGTTTTTCCGTCTTCGGAGGGTCTCCCTTATGCACGACCATTCCCACGTCCGATATTATGCCCAGAAAGTGCCCCCTGTACTTTTCATATATGGACATGGCCTCGTCGTAGCACGTGGCAAGCAAGATTTTCGGCCTTGAACGCTTGCGGTTCTTCTGCTGGTCCTCATTCAATGTTTCTTTCAGGAATTCATTGCTCTGCTTGAGGATAAGCTTGTACAGTTCCGGAAGGTATGTGGAATAGTAGCGTATCGAGTCCTCCACGAGAAGAATCGCCCTGACGCCGATTCCAAGTATATCATTATCAGCATTTTTCTTGTCCTCGAAAAGCTTTATTATGGCAAGGATGAGATCTGCGTTTCCATGCCAGCTGAACACGAAATCCACGCCGGAATCTGCCTGGGATGTGACTTTTTTCCTGATTTGTTTCGAATAATGCATAAGAAGCACGAACGGAATCGGCTTCCCCTCAGCCTTCAGTTCAGCCGCCAGCGGAAAAATGTCCTTGTCGATTTCATTGTACATGCAGATGATCATGTCAATGTCAGGCTCGTTTTCGAGTGTGCGTCTAGCCGCCTCGGCAGATTCCACCCACACGAATGTCGGAGGGTCTGACATGTTCAGTTCCACATATTCCTTGTAGACCTGCGATTCGATTTGTCCGTCTTCTTCCATGATGAATGCATCATAATTGCTGCAAATCATCAATACACGGTTGATTCTGAACCGGATAAGTGAACTGAAATGGGTCTTGCCGAAGTCTTCCGGCCTTAAAGTCTCGTACATAGCCAAAGATTTACATGCCCAAACATACGCAAAATTTCCCGAATACTATGAAAAACCTGCGCGGGAATTATGACCTTCTACGGAACTCGGCGACTGTAATTGCTGTAGCGACAGCTGCATTCAACGACTCTGAACCGGTGTCGTTCTTAGGATATGGCGGAATGTAAAGACGGTCGGAAACCAGACCGGCGACATCGTCCGAGATTCCGTTGGATTCATTGCCGATGACGATAACGGAAGGGGAGTCATGGCCAGGATTGAGGTCCTTTGCATACATGTCGGTTCCGTCCAGGAATGTACCATAGACATTGCCGCCGGCGGAAACCGCAGCCTTGCAGAGAGCCGGAATTTCAGCATAATGAAATTTCACACGGAAAATGGCCCCCATTGTCGCCTGGACCACCTTGGGATTGAACACGTCGACAGTGTCGGGCGCAGCGAAAACAGCATCTATTCCGAACCAGTCGGCAACCCTCAGAATGGTTCCCAGATTACCGGGATCTCGTATCGTATCCAGGGCCAGATATAGTCCGGACTTACCTAAACAAGAACTTAACAAGGCATTGTCCTCAATGCTTATATCCAAAGGCTTACGAACTACGGCAAGGACCGGGGACGGAGAAGAAAGCGCACTGATGCGCGACATTGCTTCTTCGCCGATTTCATCCTTGCGGTAGACAGTCTCAACCTCGAAACCCGACCGCAACGATTCATCTACCATCTTCTCGCCTTCCACACAAAAAAGCCCGAGTCTGTCCCGGAATTTTTTCTCCGAGAGTGACCGGACTTTTTTTATTTCATTCACCGAAATTGACATTGGTGGAAGTATTGTCAGGGATTAATATCCGAGAGTCTTCAGCATTGACTCGTAACTCTGCTCCGGCGCGAACAGGCGCGTGATAACCTTTCCGTCCTTGTCCTTGTCGATGAGGATGTGCTTCGGTGACGGCTGGAGGCAATGCTTGACTCCGCCATAGCCGGAAATCGCTTCCTGGTATGCTCCGGTGTGGAAAAATCCTATGTAGAGAGGGTCCCTGCGGTTCCTTATTATAGGAAGGAAGATTGCATTGGCGTGAGCCTCGGAATTGTAGTAGTCCTTGCTGTCGCATGTCAGACCGCCGAGGAACACCCTGTGGTACTCATCGTTCCACTTGTTGATAGGGAAGAGGATGAATCTCTGGTTCAGACCCCATGTGTCAGGAAGCGTGGTCATGAAAGAATTGTCAATCATGTACCAGCACTCACGGTCATTCTGCTGCTTGACATCCAGCACCTTGAAAATTGTCGCACCGGACTCGCCTACAGTGAAATTGCCGAACTCCGTATAGATGTCAGGAACCGGAACGCCATGGGACTCGCACACTGTCTTGATCTGGTTCACGATCTCCTCGATCATGTATTTGTAATCATAATCCCATGTCAATGAGGTCTTTATAGGAAGTCCGCCACCTATATTGAGAGAGTCCAGGTCAGGACAGATCTGCCTCAGGTCGCAATAGAGATTAAGGCAGCGTGAAAGCTCGTTCCAATAATATGAGGTGTCACGAATACCCGTATTGATGAAGAAATGCAACATCTTCAGCTTGAATTTCGGATTCTTGCTGATGCCGTTCTTGTAGAAAGGTATGATGTCGCTGTAACGGATTCCCAGGCGGGATGTATAGAAATCGAATGAAGGTTCCTCCTCGGCGGCGATACGGATACCGAGATTGGTCGGAACTTCCACGAGATCGTCAAGGTCTTCCAGCTCGTTCTTGTTGTCGAGAACCGGTATGAGATTGTGCCATCCGGCATTAAGGAAATTGGCCATGTTCCTTATATACTGCGGTTTCTTGAAACCGTTGCAGATGATAATCAAATCCTTGTCTACCAAGCCTTTGTCCTTAAGGCACTGGATAAGGTTAAGGTCGTATGCGGAAGAGGTCTCGATATGGACATTGTTTTTCAGCACTTCTTCAAGGACGAACTCGAACTGGGAACTCTTCGTACAGTAGCAATAATGATATTCACCATCATAACTTACTTTCGACATAGCATTGCGGAACATACGCTTCGCACGCTGAATCTGACTGGAGATTTTCGGAAGATAAGTCAATTTCAGGGGAGTACCGTACTCCTTTATGATATCCATCATGTTGATGTCATTGACAATCAGGGAGCCGTCTTCAACCCTGAATTCATCCTGCGGAAAATCGAATGTCTGGCCGACCAAGTCGATATACTTATTCTTCATCCTTTAAGAAACTGTTAAAATTTCAAAAAAAATCCATAATTACATAAAATAGCACGAATTCGGCACCCGGGAATCCGCCGAAAACAGTCCCGTCACCGAAATCGGATGCAAATATAAGTTTTCAGTTTCAATTTAGGTTCATTTTATAAGATAATATCGGACAAAAAGACGTAAATTTGTGTGAAAACATAATGAAAACGCTTTTTTTGGCAACATTGGATTTCATACGACGTTTGTCTGCTGCGGTGCCGGTATTGGCGGTAGCCGCATTGTTGTCAGTTGCCGGTTCCTGCAGTACCATCCGCGTCCTTCAGGACGGTGAATACAGGTTGGCCAAGACGGAAGTCCATGTCAGCAATGACAAGAAATTCAATACCGGAAAGATTGATCCGTACATCAAGCAGAAGCCGAATTCGAACCTGATTTTCGGATGGAATCCGTTCATCAATGTCTATAACTGGGGCGGCAAGAGCAATTCGTTCTTCGCCAGGCTGTTCCGCAAGATCGGCACTCCTCCAGTAATCTACGAACCGGACAAGGTTGATGCTTCCATCGAGAACATTTCACGCCACCTGGAATACCTGGGATACTATGATTCCGAAGTAAAGTCAAGCATTGACGTAAAACGGAAAAATGTTAAAGTATCGTATGATGTGACTCTAGGTAAACGCTTTCCGATCAGCGATATACATTATCATCTTCCAGACAATCCTGAATTCATGGAAACCTTCCTTCCGGACACAGGCAGGGTATTGGCAAAGAGAGGCGACTTTCTCTCGGAAGAGACATTGGAAGCTGAAAGCCAGCGTTCTGCGGCGAAGATGAGGAATGCCGGCTACTACGGTTTTACGAAGAATTATTTTTTCTTCCAGGCCGACACGTTGACCCACCCGGGATATGCGGTTCTGGATTATACGATAAATGAGTATACCAGAAATGAAACTCCAAAGGACGCCGTCAGCTTCCGCAAGTTCCGTTTCGACGAGGTTACCATCTCGCATCCGGAGAGTTTCAAGATAAGGGAGAAGGTGCTGCGCGACCTGAATACGATCCGCCCGGGCGACCTCTACAACGAAAATACCGTAAACAATACTTATAACCGCCTGTCGTCGCTCAGTGTCCTCAGCGGTGTCAATGTGGATATACGCCAGTCTGACACGGCGCTTGTCAATGCCGATATCTCCTTGTCCACCGCCAAGTTGCAAGGGCTTAAGCTGAACATTGAGGCCTCGTCCAACTCCAGCGGCCTGCTGGGCATTTCGCCGGGATTGGCATTCTACCATAAGAATATATTTCATGGAGGGGAAGTGCTCAATTTGAGTTTCACCGGCAATTTCCAATTCAAGCCAAACAGCAGCACCCGTTCCACGGAATTCGGAATTTCAGCGGGGATCAAATTCCCGAGATTCGTATTCATCCCGGTAAGCAGATTCAGAAAATCAGTACCGTCTACGGAAGTCAAGGCCTCATATAATTATCAGGACCGTCCGGAATACAAGAGGAACATCATTTCCTACTCCTTCGGATACACCGGTTCCTACAAGAAATTGTATTTCCAATTCTACCCGACACAGCTTAATGTGGTGAGAATGTTCAAGATAGACAACACCTTCCTGGAAAATGTCATGAAGAATACCATTGCAGGAAGCGCTTATACGGACCACTTCGACTTCGGTGCCGGAGGAACATTGTATTATACCACCAGCACGGACGTCAACCCGAAAAACACCTATCATTATTTTAAATTCCAGGCCAACGAAGCCGGAAACGTGCTGTCACTTTTCAACCCGGTAATGAAGAAAAATGCCGATCTGAACGAGCATCAGATATGGGGCACAAGTTATTCTCAATATATAAGAGGGGAGTTTACTGCCGGAAAGACCTGGGTGTTCGGGAAAAACAACAAGCAGGCGATTGCGACCAGATTTCTCATCGGTGCCGGCCATGCTTACGGCAACTCGAAGACAATACCTTTCGAGCAGCAGTTCTATAGCGGCGGCGCCAACAGCCTAAGAGGATGGCAAGCCAGGGCCGTAGGCCCGGGATGCGCTCAGCGCGATACCGTTTTCGTGATTCCGAACCAGACAGGTGACATGAAAATCGAAGCCAATCTCGAATATCGTTTCGGGATGTTCTGGAAATTCAACGGTGCATTGTTTTTCGACGCCGGCAACATATGGTACCTGAGAAACAGCGGATTAAGCTCCTTCAAAGACGGACGGTTCGCATCACGGAACATTCTTGGCGGCATCGCGGCCGACTGGGGACTTGGACTGCGGCTTGATCTGAATTTCATACTCGTGCGAGTCGATATGGGTATGGTAGTGAGGGACCCGTCCAAAGCTCCTGACCAACGCTGGGTAGGACCATCCGGATGGTTCCGCAGAGATGGTTTCGCGCTACATTTCGGTGTGGGTTATCCGTTCTAGAATGTCCGCCACCTATTTCTTGGGATAATATTTCGGCCAGCAGGACTCCAGATAAGATTTGATGACATCCTCGTGGCGATTCGGGGCCGGCTCATAAAACACCTTGCCTTTAAGTCCCTCGGGCATAAACTCCTGGTCCACGAAATGTCCCGGATAATCATGTGAATACTTATATCCGTCACTATATCCGAGCTTGGCCATCAACTCCGTCGGAGCATTGCGCAAATTCATGGGAACCGCCTCGGCCTGCGTACGCGAAGCCGCCTGCATCGCCTCATTGATGGCAAGATATGCAGAATTGCTCTTGGGCGACGAAGCCAGATATATGGTCGTTTCTGCCAGCGGTATCCGTCCTTCCGGCATGCCTATTACGGAAACGGTCTGGAAACAGGCATTGGCAAGAAGCATGGCATTCGGATTGGCGAGCCCGATATCCTCAGATGCTGATATACAAAGCCTTCTGGCGATGAACTTCGGGTCTTCTCCTCCATCCAGCATCCGGGCAAGGTAATAGATGGCAGCATTCGGATCGGATCCTCTGATACTCTTGATGAACGCTGATATGATGTCATAATGCATCTCGCCGCCCTTGTCATAACGTGCCGAATTGATCTGCAGACAGGACTCGACAGCTTTGTTGTCAATGACAACCGGTTTCCCGCCAGGCGCAGAATCCACGACTATCTCCAAGATATTCAGCAACTTGCGCGCGTCACCGCCGGAATATCGGAACAATGCTTCCGTCTCGTTGACTTTTATATCCTTCTGCGAAAGGATTTCATCATCGTTCAATGCCCTGTCCAGCAAGCCTTTCAAATCATTGACATCCAATGGTTTCAAGACGAAGACCTGACACCTGGAGAGGAGGGGATTGATAACTTCGAAAGACGGGTTCTCGGTAGTAGCTCCTATCAGCACCACAGTCCCGTCCTCGACAGCGCCCAGCAATGCATCCTGCTGCGCCTTGTTGAACCTGTGGATTTCATCAATGAAAAGAATAGGCGCACCTTTCCCGTTTCCGAACATTGAAGCCGAATCAGCCTTGGCCTTGTCAATGACTTCACGGACATCTTTCACGCCGGAACTTACAGCCGACAATGTGTAGAATTCCCTGTCCATGGAGTTCGCGACAATGCGTGCCAGGGAGGTCTTGCCGACTCCCGGAGGCCCCCAAAGAATGAATGAGGTAAGATTGCCGCCATTTATCATGTTACGGAGCACGCAACCTTCGCCTACTAGGTGCTGCTGCCCTGCATATTCATCCAGATTACGCGGTCTCATCCTTTCAGGAAGAGGCGGAAGCATTCGGCTATATGAAGAATCGGACATTGACAATAAATAATTATAAATTATTATAACTCAATTAATGTAACAAAATAGTTAATCGTAGTAACAAAAATGTTTTCCGGGTCGGCGACTGAATTTTATACCTCAGCCCCCTATGATTGAGCCCATTATCGACAAAGATACGTAAAAAGACTGTTACAATCCTTGAGCTTTGCCCGAAATTCATTAATTTTGTATGTTGAAAAAAGAATTTGACAATGATCGAGAAGAGAACGAAGATTATCTGCACGATTGCAGACAACCGCTGTGATGAAGATTTCATACGCCAGTTGTATGAAAACGGCATGAACGTCGTACGAATCAACTCTGCCCATGCTTCCATCGAGGGAGCACAGCAGGTCGTGGACAATGTCAGGAAAGTATCAGACAAGATAGCTATACTTATAGATACGAAAGGTCCGGAAGTCAGATTGACACAAATGGCCGACTCCGTAGGATTCGTGGCACGCACCGGAGAAACGGTGGAAATCATCGACGATCCGTCCGGCTTGTGCCGGAAAGGTGTATTGTATACTACTTACCCTCACATGGCTGAAGATATACCGGTAGGTTCCGACATTCTTATAGATGACGGCTCCGTAGACCTGTCCGTAACCGACAAGTGCGAGGGAAAATTGATTTGTAAGGTGATGAACGAAGGGCTGATCAAAGGCCACAAGAGTGTCAATGTCCCTAATGTCCACATCAATCTTCCGGCCGTAACGGAAAAAGACAGACGTTTCATACAGTGGGCGATAAAGGCCGACATTGATTTCATAGCCCACTCGTTCGTACGCAGCGCGAAGGATCTTCAGGAAATCCAGAGCATCCTGGATGCGGAAAACAGTCACCTGAAAATCATTTCCAAGATTGAAAATCAGCAGGGAGTCGACAACCTCGACGAAATACTTTCATATAGCTATGGCGTCATGGTCGCCAGGGGAGACCTCGGAGTGGAGATTCCGGCAGAGCGTATTCCACTGATACAGAGAGATATAGTCAAAGCCTGCCGTAGCAGGAAAAAGCCTGTCATCATCGCAACGCAGATGCTCCAGAGCATGATCGACAACCCGCGCCCGACCAGAGCGGAAGTGACAGATGTGGCCAATGCCATCTTCCAGAGTTCCGACGCGATAATGCTCAGCGGTGAGAGCGCCTTCGGAAAATATCCGATAGAAGCAGTCAAGACAATGACCAAGATTGCATTGCAGACAGAGCAGACCATCGAAGTAAATCTGGACCTGAACCTGAGAAAGGTCGTAAAACCGGTAGCTGTAGTTCTGGCGCAATCCTTGGTGGCGGCGACACAGGAACTTCCTGTAAAAGCCTTGATATTCGACACTTACACAGGCCGTGTCGGAAGATATCTCTCCACTTTCCGTCCGTCAGTTCCTCTATATGCGATGTGCTACAACGACTACACCATGCGTGAACTCGGACTGGTGTTCGGAGTGAAGACATATAAATTCGACAAGGTAAAGGACAAGGAAGAGTTCGCTGCGAAATCCATTGAGATTCTTTCGAAAGAAGGCTACATCAAGCCTGGAGACCTGGTAGGATTCATCGGCGGAGTATTCGGCGCCCAAGTCGGAGCCACATATATGGAATTGAAATACGTATAGTATTGAAGAACAATATGCTCATACCGGTATTTATCTGCCTTGGCATTCTGGTACGACAGAATTGCGGAGCGCAGAAAGTCGAGTTGGGCATATTGTCATCTCCCAAACACGTCGGAATAACATCCGTATTCAATTCCAAATCAGGTACTTCGTCCATTCTGCGCTTATACGCGGACATGTATGGTGTCCTGGACGGGATGTATTCCAGCCCAGGCTATATTGCTGATTATCACGCACTTTTTCCTATAAGCTCGAAAACATTGGACAGCGGCGCCTGCCTGGATTTCCGTGCAGGCCCGGGTGCTATGGCCGGATGCGCATACGACAGGAATGCCGGGCGGGGAATCGTCGCGGGTCTTTCAGCCATATTGTCCGTCGATTTCAAGTTCAATGTACCGGTAGTCATTTCATTGGGATTTTCCGGGACATTTGGCTGCCATGTCGTGGTGAACAACGATTTCGGCGGGACTCTGAGGATATACAAGAATGGCGTCTACGATGCGTGGAAGCCTGAGTTGAGCATTCGTTATAGATTCTGAATGAGGACATTGCGTGTCATATCAAGTCTCACGATGCTGCTTCTTGCAACGCATGTGCTGGAAGCAGGGGAGAGAGGTGCCATGAAATTCCGGTACGGCGTGGAATGGGGCATCGGTTCTACGATACTTTCCAGTACCAAATGCAGCTACATCGCTGATGAAGGCTTTCTGGTAGAATCAGAAGAGCTGAAATTCCTCTGCCACATGAACGGCAATATTACAGGTTTCCTGGGGATGGAAGTCAAGGACCGGCTCGGATTCCGTGTGTATTCAGGATACATGGGACTTACCAAAAGAGAACGCATGATTCCCCTGACGATGAGAGCCGCATGGAATTTCAACGGTTTCTCGGCCAGGACGTCCAGTTCAATGTTTGTCGACGCTGGTGCAGGGTTCAGAAAAGATGCCAAGGTGTCGTTTCTCGGTCGCACAGGTTACAGCTACATTTGCCGGCTTACGGAAAAAACAGCATTGGAACTGAATGCGGCCGCTCTTGTAAGCTGCTCTCATCCTGACGTCAAGGCGAAATACACGGGCGGAACGGTCGAGAAAGAAAATTTAGGTTTAAGCAGAAGTTGGAACGCCGGTCTACTATTTACAATCGGTCTCGTATTCTAGAAGTTTTTTTAGTATTTTTGCAAAGCAAAATTGAACAATAAAATGAAAATATCAGAACACGTCAGATACGTGGGAGTAAATGATCTCCGCGGGTGCTTGTTTGAAAACCAATGGAGCCTTCCAAAAGGAGTATCTTACAACTCTTATCTAGTTATAGATGAGAAGATTGCATTAATAGATACAGCTGCGGCAGCATTCAGTGCCGAATTCATCGGAAACATCAAAGCTGAAATAGGTGACAGGGGCATCGATTTCCTCGTGGTGAACCACATGGAACCGGACCACTCTGCGCTTATGTCCGTAATACGTAAGGAATATCCTAATATTCAGATAGTTACAAACGCGAAAGCAGTACCGATGATAGCAGGCTATCAGGGAATAACCGAAAATGTCAAGGTCATAAAAGAAGGGGAGAGGCTGTCACTCGGAAACATGAACCTGGCATTCTACATGGATCCGATGGTGCATTGGCCTGAAACTATGGTCACATATCTGGAAGAAGAGCAGACCCTGTTCTCGGGAGACGCATTCGGATGCTTCGGTGCTTTGGATGAATCACTTACGGATGGATTTCCGATTTACAGGGACGAGATGGTCAGGTACTATGCAAGTATCGTAGGAAAATACGGCCAGCCAGTCCAGACTGCTCTGAAGAAACTCTCAAACCTATCAATATCAAGAATTTGCAGCACACATGGTCCGATTTGGGAAAGCGATATCAATGACGTCGTGAGCCTTTATGACCGCATGAGCCGCTACGAGACCGACAAAGGCGTCTGCATAGTTTACGGTTCAATGTACGGCAACACCGAGAAAGCTGCGCAAGCCATCAAAGACAAACTTGAACTCAACGGCATCAATTGCGTATTGCACAATGCTGTAGAAGAAAACCCGTCATTCATATATAAGGATGTTTTCGAATATGACATGCTCATCTGCGGAGCACCTACATATAACAATGACATTTTCCCGGCAGTGCGAAATATTCTGCACGGAGTGTGCGCAAGAATGGTCAAGAACCATAAATTCGCGGCATTCGGATCATTCACGTGGGCTGGCGCAAGTGTCAGGCTGATGAACGAGATGGCTTCCGCAGCCGGACTCAAAGTAGTTTCCGAAGGAATGACGTTCAGCCAGGGATATTCAGATGCCCACGCAAATCTGGACAAATTCATTGAAGAAATACTTGCACAGTACTCTGACAATGCTTAGTCTCAGTTGTTACACAATTTAACGTTATGTTAAGAACGCATTAACAATTGTGAAATAATAAATAACCTAAAAAAACGGTTATCATCACTATAGTTATAATGAAAAGACTTACGTTCTTTACAATGTTCATAATAAGAACGCGACATCTTACGAAATCGAAATAATTTGCGCAACCAATTCATAATACATGTGTTTTCGGCAAATATAATGATTATTTTACAAAAACAACAGTTTCAGTAAATAAATTGTCACCTATCCAACGCACACGACCGCGGCAAATACGAAAGCCGCGGCCTAGCGCTTAAGATTAAGGCGTACGGCTGTAGGAGAGTGCCGTACGCCTTTTGCGCTATCCATCAATGCCGCGCACGCACGCGTTTTAAGTATCGCGCGCGCGCACGAGCTTTAATGACTACCGTACAAGATTGAGCCGTCAGCACCTACAAGCATGGTCGGTTTAACTGTTGGAGCTTCGATTGGCTTAGTTCTATTCAAATTAGAAAGCGCGGCAGTACCGGTGACAACTGAAACAGTTGCTTTTGCAACGTCACATATATTGCCGATAACACAATCAGCGACAGCGCGTCGACGTTCAGATTTCATACCTTTCACGCGTTCTTCATAGTAACCAGAATCGATAATTTTTTGCTCACGAGCAACATTCATGACAGCAACACCAGCTTCAGCAAGTTTCTTTTCCGCGTCAGCCTTTTGCGCATCTGTAGTAGCATAAGTTAAAGCTAATTCAGCTTTTTCACGCGCTTCAATGAATGGCATAAGTTTAGACATTTTTTCACGTTCCAAGTTAGTAAGCAAAGTCTGTGATGTCAGCAAAGCACACTCCTTTTCAGCTTTAGAAGTTAAACCCCGTGTAAGGTCAATCTGTGCACCATTAAGCTCAATAACACTATTATTAACATCAATATCGGAAAGAATCTTTTTGCCCTGTTTCTTAAGGTTTTCAATACGTTCTTCCTGTTCCTTTATATCAAGGTCATAGAATGAACGCTTATAATCAAGCTCAATTTGCTGTAATTGTCCCTTAAGAATTGAGTTATTTGTTTCAACTTTCGTTTGTTCGGTTTGAGCACCTTTCAAAGCAGCTTCAGCAGACTGAAGAGCAACAGAAGAATTAGTTTGAGCTGTTTGATTTTTCAACTGAACAACAGATTGACCAATACTAGAAGCACCTGTAAGCATATTCAAGAACTGAGACATAACGCCCATGACACGTTCAAAACCGCTTTGCGGATCTTCACCACCGACAGCACCAGAAGCAGAAGCAGCAGAACCGACAGAAGGACCATTAATATCGACACCGCCATTATACATAAGGGCAGGATTCAAACCAGCTTCTTGATACTGTCGCATTTGAGCTTCTGGCGACTGATACATATTATACATACGCTCATTCCAGTCACGGTCGACTTGCGCCTCGTCATGGTTAAACTGCATTTCAGCAAGTTGAGTATTAGAAAAAGCACCACCACGACCAATGGTTTTACTATTTCTATTGCCGTCATCATCAGCACCTAAAGCACCATATTTGTCGAAAATATCGCCAAAACCTTGACCGACAACATTTTGCTGAATTTTACCAACTTCGTCACGGTGTCGAGCACGATATTCTTCACGCTTTTTTTTCGACCAAATACGTTCCCAAATAGTAGTTGACATAATAACTAAATTTTAATATGTTTAGCAAAATTGAAAATGCCCTTATTCTGTAAAGCCTTATTATAAAGACGGTCAGCGCTAGGCATATTACCAGCAAATGACAACATATTAGAAGCAATGCCAGTAATATCAGAAGCAATACCAACACCCTTACTAGAGTCGTCAACAGTAGCCATAGAGTTAACATTTTCACGACTAGACTTATCGCTTAACGCTTTACCAGTAACCCCACCAATAGTAGAAAGCAAAGCAAGAATACCAGAAATAATAGAAAAAGTTCCCATAATGTAACATTTTTGTTTTATTGATTGATTATTAGATGTGTGTCAATCCGCATATATTTCGCAAGGAATGCGGACGCCCGCCAAAATAGCGGGCGCCCATAAAGGGTTGACTATTCAACAGGTGGCGTAGCCTGTGGCGTAGGTCCTTGCGAAGAACCAGTACCAGCATTAGCAGCCTTGACACCAAGCTGAGATTTGAGAATGCGAAACATATCGAAGTCCTCATTAACATGAAATCCAACGTCTTCAATACGCTGAAGTTCATTAGAAGAAACTTCTTGTGAAGCATCAGAAATAGTATGATGCTCGATAATTTCGTTAATATTGACCGCTAAACCCTCAAAAGCAGGTCCACGGTCAGAACCGCAAGGAATAGATTTATGTAACATAACAAATGAAATTAAAGTGAACGACCAGTATTAGGTATAGTCTCAGTATGCGTATTCTTAGGCTCACCAAGAGTAGGGATAGTGTACTGAGAAAGCAAAGAAGTTTTCTTTACGTCAAAATAGAAATTTGCCCAGCTAGAAAAACCTGACTTATCCTGCTTAACAGCCAAAACTTGGTCGAGATAATCAAGAGGAATTTGAATAAATGAAGAATCCAATTTAGCAGAATCAGAATCAAACGAACGCTGCAAAGCAAAAGATTCAAGACTTTCACCATCCACAAGCAGACCATGAACTTCATCATTCATGTATTTCATCCACGCGTACTGGTCAACATAACCGAATACCTGATTATCATAACCAAGATGAGACATATAAGGCGCAAGTTCAGCCTTAAGAATAGCTTCCTGTCCCAAACCTTCAAACATAGGATTAGGAATATCGCCAAACTGAGACATAGCAAACATACGCGAAGTACCAGTACTATAAGTAGCATGTGGAACGACAGAACCGATAACCATAATAATACCATGTTCAGAAGCGGTAAATTTATCAATCAAAGAATCTTTGCCAAAGCCAGAAGTTTGTCCAGAATCAGCACCAGCAGTGCCACTATAAGGGTTAGAAGACGCGCCTTTATCAGAATTAACAGTCTGAGCAATAGAGTTAGTGTAAATACCGAACGAAGAACCACCGAGGAAAATAGGGCGGTCAAGCATGGCATCACTAGGCAAAACACCAAAAGTGGCACGAATCTGGTCAGCATAACGAGAACCTGCAATATTATTGCGTTCCAACCACTTCTGCAGAATGTTTGCCTGTCTAATTTGAGATATAGTAAAAGTAGTAGAACCATCAGAACCACCAGAAGAAATATCAAGAGCAGAACGTATACCAGCACCAGCAGTAGTACCGTTTTGCTGAGGGTAGAGAGTAGCCGTAGTAAAGTAATCTTTTGACCAATTACGCTGCCTTAAATCGAACAAGCTAAAACCATCAGCGAGCTTGGTAGAAAAACGAATTTTTCCGGTTTTAGTATTACCAAACTGAATAGAAGACAAAGGAGTATTAAGAAAACCTTCGTTAAGATAGTCTTCATCTACGGTAACATCCATATCTAGACCATTATTGCCCCTTTCAAGTGTAGTAACGTCAGAAATGGTGGCAGCAGACGGATAAAAAGGAAGTGAGCCACAAGAATCACCATCAGCAAAAGCAATCTTGCGGACAAAAGCGGGCTTCTGAATATTGGCATTACGATACCAATCATCATAAATTTTATGATAAGCAAAGAAAGGTAACATATTAGAAACCATATCAAAAGGGGAATCAGAGACAGCATTAGCAGCAAAACCCTTAATGCCCAAATAATCAGCAAGAGTACCACGGCGGAAAATCTCACTAACAGCAGTAGAATGAGCACCAATATAATTTGGCAAGAAATGAGGACGCTCAACAGCAGTACCATAAGGGTCAGCAATAGGTTGAGTGTAGAAATTTTCCCAACCGCCCCAAAGTATGCGGTAAGGCACAAAGAACGCTTCTAGCCTGTAATCAACACGACCATAGAAAGAAGTCGCCATTGGCGGAAGCTTAATCTGAGACATGAAACCTAGCGAAATACTATCATTAGGCAACATAGGGATAGTGCAAACAGGCGTAAGCTGACCGCATTTTTGAGTAAGAAAATTTGAGTGTGCCAAGTCAAAACCAGACTTGTTTTTAATCTGGACTTTGTGGTCTTGAAAAAGTTTTGAAGTGTGTGACATAATTACATATCGTTTAAGAATGATTTACCGTAAAATTTGACAAACGAAGATAGACGGCGCTGGTAACGCTCTCTAAGATTTTGTAAGCGTTCAATTTCAGCTTTACGTATAATTTCCGAATCCGAGAGGGTAGGAAATTCGGCTTTAAGTGCTGAAAATTTGTCATTACATAGCTGTATATATCTATCTTCCATAAAGCGCGTATACGCAAGGCATAACAAGCTATCGCAATTTTTCCGAGTAGTGCAAACAAGAACGGACTGATACGTCGCATCTTTTTGCAACTTCCACTGTAATGAATAATGTTTGGATTGTGGGAAACAGGCGTCGGTATAGTATCGCGGTTGCTTGACGATGTGCCATTGTCCGCTCTTATCCTGTGAAAAACGTGATAACTTAAGACGAAGCCAATCAAGGAAGCGAGGAGAATACCCATAATAAGATTTAGTACCGTCACGCTTTGGTCCTCGATAGGATTTAGAAGCTTCGACGATAGCGGAACGCTCAACAGCGCCAATACCTTTAGACATAAGGCGGAAAGGACGAGGGATGAGACCTGCATTAACATAAGGGTTTTCAAATTCTTGAGGTTTAACACAATATTTAGCAACATAAGCGCAAGCATCAGATATAGTACCGTTTCTCAATTCGAGTTCATGGAATCCACGTATAGCACCCAAGTACCAATGTTTGTAGATGAAAGGCGCGAAACGTTCCCAGCACACATTTGAAAAAAATATAGCATGATAGTGAGGACGTAACGTGCAAGGTCCATATTCAGAGCAGATAAAATACTTGAACAACAAAGGCTCATTATATTTACGTTCGTAGTCAATACGGACACGTTTTATAAAACATTGTACATGATATTTCGAGACGTAAGGAACACGAAAAGAAAGCTTATTGTAAATAGATTTTGGCGTGAGATAATCCGAAAACAAATCCTGACGATTGCGAGCCTTGACCAAACTAGAAGAAATAGGAAGATTCTGGATAGCATCACAAAGATAGCTAAACTTATCTTCAGGCAAATCAGACGGAACAACATCCACGTAAGGAATACAGGAATTACCATATGTAAACGTACCGAAATACGCATGTTTCCATAGCTTGAACTCGTCACACATGCGATTCGCCCAATCGTTCTGAAGTTGCTGGACACACTCCAGACACTTACCGCAAGGGTGAGTAATGACACGAGAATGACCAGCAGAATCAACTACTTTTCTAGTTATGGGATTAAGGCACATTATTTACGATTACGATTACGATTACGGTTACTTGAAATACGAACAGGAATACTATCTATCTGGGTAGAAACATCTACCGAGGTGGGATTGTTAGTAGTTACGCTAACGGTGGCATTAGTCGTACCTTTACCACTAGTCCTAACAGTGGTACGAGTAATACCACAAGAGGGAATAAGCAAAAGAGTAACGCCAAGAAGCGAACAGGTAATGATAGTGATAATAACGCGTTTAGTGTTCCCAGTCAGGGTTTTCCAAACGTTCAACACTCGTGAAAATATCGACTCCAGAAGTGTCTTGTAATCTAATTCTAACATAATAACCAAGATTTTTTATCAATTTTTGCATAGCGTGAAACTCATCATCAGCCTGTATAATACCTTTACAGGGGAGTGGTTCTACAACAATTTTGAAATATGCCATTATAAGACCCTCAAAATATTTACAGTAACATGATAATCTGTATCAGTAAGAAGTCGCACCATTTGACCGACATAACGCATAGCACTTGAAAGACACTTAAAACGCAATGAGAATTTGCTAAAATTAGCCAAATAACCGTCGCAACAAACATACTTACGAACAACAGTAAGATAAACAACGTCATCACTAATGACATTAATATTAGCATCTATTATTCTCATGACCTAGAAACGCAAGGAGCGGTAAAAATGACATTAGACTTAATCTGAAGCTTTCCGCTTCTAGTGGTGACCTGTACGCAAGGATAGTCAAGCGGATACTTGGTGATAATTGCGATGCAAGCCATGAACATGTCTAGGGGCATGAAAGGTTCTTTAACACCGATAGCATCAGAGAACGAAACGCGCCTACCGTGCGTAACGTCTAGATAAGTAATTTTGTAGGTAACCATAATTTTGTATATTTGTGGGTTAATAATGTAAACAGGTTGTTACACAATTTATATTATGTTAAGTTAGTATGCTGTTACAGTTACTTTCACTTCTAGGAGCAGCAGGACTGTTCCTTTATGGCCTAAATCTCCTTAGCGCTGGCCTGCTGAAATTGTCAGGCGACAAATTCAAGACCTTTCTGCCATGGATGCGCAAGAATCCGGTAAACAGCATACTCGCGGGATTCTCGATTACGGCGCTTGCTGAATCTTCCAGTGCCGCGACTGTCATGGTCGTGGGATTCGTAAATGCAGGTGCATTGGCATTGTCACAGGCGATTCTGGTGATAATGGGTGCCAATATCGGAGCATCCTTCACCGCCTGGATCATTGCAACATTGGGATTCGGACTAGGCATAACGTCCATCGTCTATCCTTTTTTCGCATTGGGATTCATATTGACAATGTCCAAAGGCCAGAAGCGTAAAATCAGCGGAGAAGTCATTCTCGGATTCGCGCTTATGTTCCTGGGATTGTTTTATATGCAGAAGTACTTCCCTGCTACTGAGGCACTTCCGGTGCTTAAAGCCTATGTCGTAGCAGCATCGGCCAATGGAATTCTTTCCGTCCTGCTGTTCATGGCTGTGGGATGCGTTCTCGCTTTCGGCCTGCAGTCTACCGGAGCGGTCACAATCACGATGGTGATGCTCGGGGCCGGCTGGATTGACTTCAATATGGCTGCCGCAATGGTGATGGGCGAAAATATCGGAACTACGATTTCCGCCAATATCGCTGCTTCTGAGGCAAACATTGAAGCGAAGCGCGCGGCTCTCGTACATACATTGTTCAATATTTTCGGAGCCGTACTCGCCCTCATTTTCTTCCATCCGTTTATAAAAATGGTAAGCTGCATTGCCGGAGGACTTCAGACGAGCTGGTCATGCATCCTCGGAATCGCAATCTTCCATACTCTGTTCAACTTGCTGGACACCTGCATTTTAGCATGGTTTGCCGGACCGATTGAGAAACTCGTCAATCTGCTAGTCAAGACATCCGAGGAAGACAGCGAAGACAAGTCCAGACTTATTTATATTTCTGCACGTCATTTCGGAACACCTGCAATATCCATCGCGCAGGCATTCAAGGAAGTCGCACATTTCGCATCGGTGTTGCATGAAGGTTTCGACAATGTGAAACTCGCTGTAAATGAAAAAGATCCGGACGAATTCGAGAAATACAGAATGAATCTGGTACAGCTGGAGGAAATTTCCGACAGAATGGAATATCATATCGCGGCATTCCTGAACAATGTTTCCAACGAATCGATCAGCGAAGAGGAAGCAGATGAAATCAAAGTGCTTTACCGCATTATCGGTGAACTGGAAAGCCTCGGTGACAGCGGAGAAAACATCAGCCGCATCCTGGAGCGTGAACGTGTGCACAACAGAAAATTTGATGACGATACTATCAGGAAGATCAACTTGATGATAGACGTGACAGACAAGGCCTACAAGGTGATGTCTGAAAACCTCGAAGCGACAGTTACCGGAAATGTTACGGACATTTCCAATGCATACGCTGTGGAAGACGAAATCAACAGCATGAGAAATACGCTGAGGGAACAATGCGTCAACCAGATTGAGCAGCACGCGGGCAACTATCAGTCACTCAACTACTTCCTTGATATTATTTCGGAATTGGAGGCCATGGGAGATTTCATGATCAATGTTTCCCAGGCTATTGTCAGAAGCGAAGATTAAAATAATGGCAAAGAAAAAACAGGAAATCATACTGGAAAATGTCACAATCGAGGCCGTGGCGGCAGAAGGCCGTTCACTCGCCCATGTCGACGGCGCTGTAGTATTCGTGGAATTTGCAGTCCCGGGAGACATTGTGAATGTAAAAGTTACGAAGAAAAAGAAAAACTATATGGAGGGCTTTATCCAGTCGATGGTAAAACCTTCCGAGCATAGGCTTGAGCCTTTTTGCGAACATTTCGGAATATGCGGCGGCTGCAAATGGCAACCTCTCCCCTACGAAATGCAGCTACAGGCGAAACAGCAGCAAGTATACGACCAGCTGGTCCGCATCGGTCATCTCCAGGTTCCCGAAATAATGCCGATACTTCCATCAGAAAATATCAAATACTATCGTAACAAGCTGGAATTCACATTCTCCAGCAAGCGATGGATATATAACGACGAAAATCCTGATGCTTTGACTACAGAAGAAAAGACAGGTCTGGGATTCCATGTGGGCAGATTTTTCGACAAGGTACTCGACATCAAGCATTGCTGGCTGCAGCCGGAACCGTCCAACAAAATCCGGCTTTTCATTAAGGATTATGCCCTGAAGCATCATCTGGAGTTCTACAACATACGTGAGAATAGCGGCTTTTTGAGGAACATGATTGTCCGTAACAACAAGGCGGGCAATGTGATGCTTACTATCAGCTTTGCTCACAATGATGAAGCAATCTTCCCTATGCTCGATGCGATAGCTGAAGCATTCCCGGAGATAACATCATTGTATTACGTGATCAACAGCAAGTTGAATGACTCTATTTCCGATCTTGATTGCGTACTTTACAAGGGTGATGACGCAATCTGGGAAACCATGGGAAACCTGAAATTCAAGATCGGCCCGAAGTCTTTCTACCAGACCAACAGCGACCAGGCTTACAGGCTTTATTCTGTGGCCAAGGAATTTGCCGGACTCAGTGGCAATGAGACAGTTTACGACCTCTATACCGGAACAGGAACCATTGCGCAGTTCGTTTCTGACAAGGCTTCAAAAGTAATAGGTATAGAATACGTCAAGGAAGCTATTGACGATGCCAATGTCAATGCTGCCGCCAACGGCATAACCAACTGCACATTCTTCGCCGGAGACATGAAAGACATCCTCACGGCTGATTTCATTGCAGAACATGGCAAGCCGGAAGTCATGATCATTGACCCTCCAAGGGCCGGCATGCACCCGGATGTGGTAAAAGTCATTCTTGAGGCTGCTCCCGAGAGGATCGTATATGTCAGCTGCAACCCGGCTTCACAGGCACGCGATTTGGCGATGATGTCCGGAAAATATGAAATTACAGCCGTACAGCCGGTAGATATGTTCCCTCATACAATGCATGTGGAGAACGTATGCGCCCTGAGGCGTCGCAGCGACGAAGAAATTGCAAGGATTGAAGAAGAGAAAAGACTGGCGGAAGAGAACAAGACGAACAATAACAAATAAGTGAGATGTTACTGCAGATAGTATTATTCATCATCGGTCTCGGCCTTGTGGTAAAAGGTGCAGACTGGCTTGTAGATGGTTCATCCGCCATTGCCAAGCGTTTGGGCATCAGCGATTTCGTAATCGGCCTTACAATTGTCGGCATGGGAACTTCTGCACCTGAGATGGTCGTAAGTTTCATCGGCGCGATTAAAGGAAATGCCGACATCGCCATAGGCAACGTCATCGGTTCAAATATTTTCAATGTCCTTCTGATTCTGGGCGCCACTGCACTTATCTGCCCGATGGCCATTACCAAAATCAACAGAAGAAAGGATATTCCCATCAATATCGGGATCACCGTCCTGCTTCTGGTGCTGGGCATGACACATACGCTGTTCGGTTTCGGAAACGACACACTCAGCCGCGTCGACGGATTGTTGTTTCTGGTGCTTTTCGCCATATATATCTATATGTCATTCCGTTTCGATACAGCAGATGATGAGGCGGAAGATGACGGCAAAAAGATATCCAAAGCATTGTCCATCTTCATGATAATCGGCGGACTCGCCAGTCTTGTATTCGGCGGCCAGCTCTTCGTGGATTCCGCGACCAAAATCGCCAAGATGATGGGCGTAAGCGACAAATTCATTGCCATTACAATCCTCGCAGGAGGTACTTCAATGCCGGAACTGGCTACCTGCATCGTGGCAGCGGCGAAGAAGAAAGGCCAGCTTGCTCTCGGCAATATCCTGGGCTCCAATGTTTTCAATATCTTGCTGATCCTCGGAGGCTCCGCATTGATTCATCCATTGTCATTTGCCGCAATAAACCTGGTGGACGCAGGTGCATTGCTGTTGAGCGCATTTGTGATTGCATTCAGCATATATACCTTCAAGAAAGACCAGCTTGACAGGGCTGACGGCGTATTCCTGCTGCTTATGGAAATCGGCTATATGACATGGCTGATATTGACAAGTAAAATCTAAACTCTAACATAATTATGTTCAAACCAACAAGTTATAAATTGCTCAATGTCGGCACGGGACGTGTCTTCGAAGATGAAGGCTGGACATTGGCAGATCCGGAAGCGACTTCCCCGTCACTGGTGAGGGCTGTATATGCCAACACCAAATTTACTCCGCGCGATGACCTCAAAGGCATTTACAGATATGCAGAATGGCTCCCTATCAGGAAACCATTGAGACATTCCCATGCCCCTGTCACATATAAGAGCAAGGGGCTTGCATCCATCCTCGGCATGGAGAATCTCTACATCACATTCTCCGGTTATTGCCCTAAATTGGGTGCCAGAATGGAGACCTGCTCGTTCAAGGAGACGGAGGCGTTCTCAGTTTGCGCAAGACTTCCAAAGAGCAACAAGCGAATCCTCGTGGTCCAGTCAGCAGGCAACACCGCGCGAGCATTTGCCAAGGTTTGCTCCGACAACAATATCCCTATCGTCATCTGTGTTCCGCTGGACAATTTCAGTGACCTGTGGTTCCGCAAGAAACTTTCACCTTGCGTCAAAATCATTGCAACTCCGGCAGGATCAGATTATTACGATGCCATCGCACTGGGAGACAAGCTCTGCAAGGATCCACGTTACATGGCAGAGGGCGGTGCCAAGAACGTAGCCAGACGTGACGGTATGGGTACGACCATACTTTCGGCTGTCGAGACCATCGGACGCATTCCTGACGCTTATTTCCAGGCCGTAGGAAGCGGTACAGGAGCAATCGCAGCGTGGGAAAATGCTGAAAGGCTTGCAGCTGACGGCAGATTCGGCGAGAACAAGATGAGAGTCTATGCCAGCCAGAATGCTCCGTTCACCATCATGTACGATTCATGGAAAAAACATAGCCGTGAACTCGTGGCCATGACTCCTGAAGAAGGCAGACAGAAGGCGGAAGTGATTCTCGGAAAGGTGCTTTCCAACAGGAAACCGCCATACAGCCTCGCAGGTGGACTTTTCGATGTCCTGGAAAAATCCGGCGGAGACATGTTCAAGGTTACCAATGACGAAATCGTATCTTGGGTGGTACGTTTCTTCAGCGCAGAAGGCTATGACCTTTTCCCAGCATCAGCTTGTGCAGTAGCCAGTTTGAAGCAGGCTTTGGATGCCGGAGTCGTAAAACACGATGAGACAGTCATGCTGAACATTACCGGTGGTGGAATGCTCGGCGCGACCAAGAAAGGTTTCATCCTGAAAGAGCCGGATCTCATCCTCGATCCTGATCTTCCGGCAGAAGAAATCATTGCAGCTGTAGACAAGTTGTTTTAAGTTTTTAATCCCTGACAATCATGCCATTTGATCCACTGCACCCGATAGACTCGGTCGCTTTCCATCCGGATTCGGCCAAGGTCGCGTTGACCAATATAGCGCAAGAAATCGCCACAAATCCAAATCAGTTCCTCCAGGATCTGATTCATGATGCCATTGCATTCGGAATCAAGGTGTTGGCCGCAATCGTGATATATGCAATCGGTGCATGGCTGATAAAAAGGGTAAAGAATATCCTGCATAGGATTTTCGAGCGGAAACATACGGAAAAGACATTGTCATCATTCGTTACGAGCATGGTGACGATTACATTGACAGTGCTGCTTTTCATCATAACCATCGGAACATTGGGCATCAATACCACCTCCATCGCGGCGCTGCTCGCTGCCGGCGGTATGGCCATAGGTATGGCGCTCAGTGGAACGGTGCAGAATTTCGCCGGAGGTCTTATGATATTGATGTTCAAGCCTTTCAAGGCCGGAGACTATATTGAGGCTCTCGGCTTTTCCGGCATTGTCAATGAAGTCAACATCGTAAGTACCAAACTCCGGACTTTCGACAACAAGACAATAATCCTTCCGAACGGCGCCCTTTCCAACGGCAATATCAAGAACTATTTCGAGCGGAAAGTGAACCGTCTGGAATGGACTGTGAATCTGGACTACAGTACGGACAATGCCAAGGCGAAGGAGGCTATGATGAATCTGCTGAAATCGGACAAGCGGATCCTGGATTCCTCGACACCCGGGGCATCAAATCCGTTCGTGGCTCTCAACGCGATGAAAGACAGTTCTGTAGAGTACGTCATGAAAGGCTGGGTGAACACGGAAGATTATTGGGATGTCATGTATGACATGAATGAAGCCATCTTCACGGAACTGCCGAAACAAGGATTGAGTTTTCCGTTCCCGCAGATGGACATACACATGAAATAAAAAACTCGGAGCGTCTTGACAATGCTCCGAGTTTTTTATTTATTGACGTTTATTTATTCTATTGCTGTTTGGCTGCTGCACGTTCTTCTGCAAGTTTTTCCTTGCTCAGGACAGGATTGCCATAAATCTTCAGTAATATGTCACGCAAGTCGGCGCGGCAAAGAGATTTTTCCACCTTGTCCAACTGATGCTCCACATAATCCGTGAATTGTGCCACATCATCCGGCGTATACAAGTCGCTGTACTTATAGCTGTGGTTCGCCATATCATATCCGATATAGTTCGTCTTCCAAAGCTTGTAACCATCAATGATTCTTACATCCACAGCATGACGTATGGCCTGGTACCTGTCATTCTTGGTACAATATGAAGCAGCCTCAATCTCGTCATGAGTAAGCGGCTCGCCTATATTCAGATGGATATTTCCTTTCTGCTGCTCGATACCGGTCATGATGCTCACCATATCCTCCTTCGGTCCCTTGACATATTTCTGTGTCCTGGAAATGAGGAGTTCCCTTGCCTTCAGGATGTCACACGGCTCATACTCATACGAGATACTGAGCGGAACAATGTTGAGTTCCTCGAAATTCGAAGTGAAATCCTTCGTGCCGCTCATATCGAACATCTTCAGCAATCCCTGCTCGGTAGTGTCGATGCCGTCCTTGGCACGACCTTCACGCTGTGCGATCCAGATGGAGCTCTTTCCGGAAGTAATCGCGTCGCGGATGTACTTCGAAAGCACCTGCGATGAAAGATAGAGTTGACGGGCATTGATTCCTCGAATGACCTTGATCATCCTGTTGGAACGGATCAGGTACTCGATATATTTGTTTGAGAGGAGGTTGCTTCCTACGGCAATTTCCGTCAACGGGATGGCATTACGGTACAGAACTACCTGAGTGATAGCCGGATCGAGGATGATGTCGCGATGGTTGGACATCGCAAGGAACTTCCCGTTGATGCCTTTGATATTGGCAATGCCATCGTAAGAGAAATTATGGGCCGTCGTCGACAGCACCCATTCCACAGCCTTGTTCATCACCAGGATCTGGAACTCGTCAATGCTTCTTACACTTTTGAGTACCGTTCTGAGGAACTCAGGCTCTTTATCAGGAAAAATCACCTTGGAAACTTCCAGCACTGCCGGATGATCCGCTAGTTTTCCTAACGCTTCGACAGCTTCCGCATCTGTATACGGACAAATGTCGAACTCGTTGATTTCTTCACACATACGCTATACTTGTTTCAATGTACTCCGCAACATAGCGGAAATACGTTCGCAAAGCTAGTAAAAAAGGCGCTAATGTCCAAACAATTTACTTCCTGCGGTACAACAGCGAGCTGTCACCATAACTCAGGAAACGGAAATCATGGGACAACGCATAATCATATATGGTCTTCCAATCACCGCCGACAAAAGCCGAAACGAGCAATATCAACGTACTTTCAGGCTGATGGAAATTGGTGACGAGCATATCCACAATCCTGAAACGGAATCCCGGTACAATGATGATTCTCGTGCCCGCGCTGATCTTGTCAAGAGAATTTTTCTCCATATACGCAATTATCGCGTCCAGTGATTCTTCCGTACTCCATTTGTACTCACGCGTATAAGGCGCCCACTGGTCCACATCCGCCGGTGAGCCGGTTTCAATGCAGGACACACCTATATAATATAGTGATTCCAATGTACGTACGGATGTAGTGCCTACGGCAATGACGGACTTACCGGAACTACGCAGATCTTTCAGGAAATCCAATGTCACCACGAACGGTTCCCTGTGCATGGGATGTTTGGCAACTTCCGAATTCTTTACAGGCAGGAATGTACCGGCGCCTACATGAAGGCAAACTGTTTCAATATCAATGCCTTTGGACCTGATGGCATCCAGCACGGCCTGAGTAAAATGAAGACCTGCCGTAGGAGCTGCCACAGAACCGCGGAATTTGGCGTACAATGTCTGATACCGTTCGCTGTCAATGGCTTCGCTCTCCCTGTTCAGATAAGGTGGAATAGGAATGGTACCGCATATTTCAAGCACTCTGGAGAACGGATTGCCGCCTGACCATGAAAATTCGACTATTCCGGTTTCTCCTTCGCGGGAAACCAATCTGGCCTTCATTGCCATTTCCGCGATTTCCGGAGCATTTTCAGGATTATAGAGATCCAGAATATCGCCCTTCCACTTCTTGGCATTGCCGATCACGCATTTCCATGAGCATGAAGATGTTGCGGCGAAGGAAATGTTGTATTCCTCCGGTTTTGACGGCTGCAGGCAGAAAATCTCTATCCGTGCGCCCGTAGGACGGACAAAATGCAGTCTGGCTGGTACGACCTTGGTGTCGTTGAACACCATAACGGCATCTGACGGCAGCAGTTCCGGAATCTGCCGGAATACGAATTCATCTATCTTTCCGTCGATATATCGCAACAACTTGGATGAGTCACGTTCTGCTAGCGGATATTTGGCAATCCTCTCATCCGGGAGAGGGTAGTTGTAATCTTCAATACGTATATCAGGTATCATTTGATCTGTAGCTAATAATTTCGACCTGCAAAATTACATCGTCCGGCAGTAATATAAAAATAAATTTACGATTCTCACAAAACGTTAACTAATGTATCACTTTATGTAATTACAAATGTTCACAAATGTATAATAATGTAAATATTACAAAAGTTAACATTATATTTGATTAAGTTTTGTAACAATTATAAAATGTAAAATAAGAAAAATTTATACTAATTTTAGTATTTATCCAATATGCTGATAATCAGACTAAAATACTATTTATTCTAATGTTTGAGTTTATGAAAAGTACGTAAACAATCCCCCTAATAGGCCATACAGGTGTTATTAAAGGCATTATTAAATATACAACAACTTATTTACTAGTATTTTATATATTTTTACCTCAATTAATCTTTAGCATTTTATCAATATCTGTAAACACGGTGCTATCGATTATTTACTTTTGTAACGTAAACTTTTGTTTGTTTTGTAAATTAATTTGTGCTACATTTGTAAAACCAATGTTTAGAAATATGAACACACGACTGGAACAGTTTCTCGCAGCAGAGAACATCTCTCAATCACAGTTTGCCGACACTATCGATGTCGCCCGCGCAAGTGTATCTCATATTCTAGCCGGAAGGAACAAGCCGGGCTGGGATTTTCTCAACAACATGTTGAAGCACTACCCTAACCTTAATATAGAATGGCTGTTGAACGGGACAGGAAAAATGTACAAGAGCGCAGCCAGGGAAACCACTGTCAAGCAGGAACCGGCTCAGCCGGATCTCTTCAGTGCTGCCGAATTGCCCGACATGGAGAAAGCGGCTTCAATCAAGGTGTCCGAAACCCCGCGAGAATTGAATATTCCCGTACAGCCTCGCATGGTGTCACCGAATACGCAAATCCCACAGACGCCGCCAACCATTGAAAACGCACCTCAATGCGCTGATAATCATCGTAAAATTACAAAAATTGTCGTATTTTACGATGATAATACTTTCATTGAAATAAAGTAAAGATTCACTACCTTTGTACGCTAGAAAATCAAAACAGATTTTATGTACAAGACTTTAATCCGACCGTTTCTATTCAAGCTGAATCCTGAATCGGCACATCAGCTTACTATGAAAATGCTCAAGATTGCGGGCTCAATACCATTCTGCAGAAGCATTGTCCGACTGATATTCAAGCACGAACACAAGAATCTTTCACGTGAAGTTTTCGGAATCCGCTTCCCCAACCCTGTAGGTCTTGCAGGCGGACTGGACAAGAATGGCGAATGTTATAACGAATTGTCAGACTTCGGTTTCGGATTCGTGGAAATAGGTTCCCTGACAGCCAAGCCGCAGCCGGGAAATCCTAAGCCCAGGCTATTCAGAGTTGTAAAAGACAATGCCATTATCAACCGGATGGGCATCAACAATAATGGCGTATCTGAAGCCATCAAGAACATCAACAGCAAGCATCCGGAGGTCATCATTGCCGGAAACATTGCTCCGAATTCATCATCTCAGGGCGAACAGGTGGCCGAGGACTACAAAACGGCATTCTCGCTATTGTACGATTTCGTGGACATGTTTGTGATAAACATTTCATGCCCTAATGTCGAAGGACTTACAAGTCTTCAGGAAGTCAGCAGCCTGTCTGACATCATGGACAGCATGCTGAATATGAGGACCGGCTTCGACACATATAAGCCGATATTGCTTAAACTTTCACCGGATCTCGCTCATACACAGATAGATGAGATTATCGAATACGCCATGATCTCCGGCATCGACGGCATCGTTGCCGGCAATACCACCAGAAAACGTGACGGACTTACCATCCCTCAGGAAAAGATCGACGAAATCGGAAAAGGAGGAATGTCCGGCGCTCCCCTGTACAAGAAGAATCTGGAAATGGTCCGCTATATCCATGAAAAGACGGGCGGAAAACTGCCGATTATCGGCGTAGGAGGCATCATGACGCCGCAGCAGGCTCTGGAAATGCTGGACGCAGGTGCTTCATTGATAGAGATTTACAGCGGCTTCATATATGAGGGCCCCGGTTTCGTGGAAAAGATTCTCAAAGCCATCGAAAGCAAAAAAAATAAACACATTATATAATGGTTAAAGCAGGTATTTGCACCATCGGGGACGAAATCCTGATAGGCCAGATTGTAGACACGAATTCCTCTGGAATTGCCAAGTCGTTGAATTCCATAGGTGTAAAGGTTTCCGACATGAGTTCCATCGGCGACGACCATAAAGCCATCGTCGAGACTTTGGATGCCGAACTCCGTACCAATGACATTGTAATCGTTACCGGAGGGCTTGGTCCGACAAAGGACGATATTACCAAGGCGGCCCTGGCAGAGCTTTCGGGCAGCGAAAAATATGTTATCAATGAACCTCAATCATTGATAATGAAGAAGATACTCCATTCAAGAGGGCTTGATACGTTGGCTTCCAACGTTGCCCAGGCCAGCGTTCCTGACAAATGCGAAGTCATTCCGAACAAGTATGGAACCGCTCCGATAATGGTGTTCAGGTTCAATAGAGAGAAATTCGGCCATGAGGCTGTTCTCTATTCGATGCCAGGTGTTCCTTTCGAAACAATGAACATGTTGCCGGAAGTGCTTGACGACATCAGCAAGCATTTCGCATTGACAGCCATATATCACAGAAACATAATGGTTTACGGCCTTGCGGAATCCGCATTGTCCGAGAAGATAGCATCCTGGGAAGATGCACTCCCCTCTGACATGCATCTCGCATACCTTCCTGATCCGCTTAAAGGAGTCCGGCTGAGGCTGTCAATATATGGAGAAGACCTGCACGATGCGGAGGCGCGTATATCCGCGCAAATAGAGGCACTTAAATGCATTATCGGCGAGAACATATACTCCTACACCGATGACACGCTTGAACATGCTCTCGGAGAAATTCTCAAGAAGGCCGGCAAAACTCTTTGTGCCGCAGAATCCTGCACGGGTGGTGAGATTTCCCACCTCGTCACTACGGTACCAGGCTCGTCATCCTATTATCTGGGTTCAGTAACTTCCTATGCTGTGCCGGTGAAGGAAAAGGTTCTGGGAGTTCCGGCTGAGACAATCGAAAATCATGGCGTCGTAAGCAGTGAAGTCGCAGCTGCAATGGCAGAAGGTGTGAGGAAACTGATGGGTGCAGATTATGCTGTAGCGACGACCGGACTGGCCGGCCCCGGCGGTGGAGACGGAGTCAATCCGGACGGAACGGTTTGGGTAGGAGTTTCATCTGCAAGCGGACTTGTACGCACCATGAAGTACCAGTATCACAATGACCGCAAGCGTAATATAGAACGTTTCGCCGCTTCCGCATTGTTCTTCTTGTTAACTATTGTAAAAGAAGAGCTAAATATCTGAGTTTCAATAAATGTAACATTTTTGTTTAAGTCTATAACATTTTTGTTACATTATATTTGTAAACAATAAGAACGGATTATTGGCATATAAAACATTGACTGCTAATACAATACGAAAATTAGGCAATTTTTAGGGTAAAAAGATAGGAGCACACTGAAATACAGCGTGCTCCTATCTTTTTGAACATTTTTACAGACTCTCCGCGACCTCTTTCACCCGGTTCATCACACGGATAAAATTGCCTCCGGCGACCTTTTCGATGTCACTTTCGCTATATCCGCGAGCCCTCATTTCCTCGAAGACAACGCCTATTTTTGACACGTCTTCGAGCCCATCCGGAGTGACATTGATCCCGTCGAAATCTGATCCTATGCCCACATGGTCGATACCGGCAACGCGCACTGCATGTTCGATATGATCGACGACGACTTTATAAGACGGCCTGTCAAGCGAGGCCAACTCCTTCTGGACTTCCACCCATGACTTGTACTTGTCCGGATTGCCTGGATCCTTGATAAATTCCTCTTCTACCGCGTCGGCCTTGTCGTCAAGCCCCGAAGCCGCCAGCTCCTTGTCAAATTTATCAGACAGAAATACAGGATAGAAATTAATCTGGATCACACCATCTACCGCAGCTATTGCCCTGAGCATATCATCTGTCATATTGCGCCGATGACTTGCCAATGCCCGGCAACAAGAATGAGTCGACACCACAGGAGCCTTGGAGCAACGCACGCAGTCATAGAATGTCGAATCAGATGCATGAGCCAAGTCAATAATCATCCCAAGGCGGTTCATTTCCGCCACGACCTGACGTCCGAACGGGCTCAATCCACCCCACCTATGTCCTTCTGCAGCCGAGTCACATATCTGATTGTCAGTATTATGCGTCAATGTCATGTAACGCACTCCCATACGATAGAACTGCCTAAGGAGCGCAAGACTCCCCTGTATCGGCAAGCCGTTTTCCATGCCGACAAACACCGAAGTCTTTCCAGCCGCCTTGTTCCTGTAAGCTTCTTCAGGAGAATTCGCCAATGCTGCCATATCAGGAGTCGCTTCTACGGCATCTTTGATACCTGCAAGCATTTCCAATGCATATCTGGTAGCCGCATCGGGAGACATGGTTCCCGGCGTGTATAATGCAAAGAAAGAAGCGTCGACTCCCCCGGCGCGCAACTTCGGAAAATCCACATGCGCGTACGGATTATCAACGCTCAAGTTTCTCAGCCGCATAATCTGTGACGGCGTATCGCAATGAGAATCAAGTACAAACATCTTTATTCGATTTTTTCAGACAGTTCCGCCCACTCTTCTGTCCAGGCATCAAGATCACGTTTATGCTCAAGGTAGGTACGGGTAAGTTCCATCACATCGTCATTCTCTCCCGGATTAGAAAGCACCGTCTCGATTTTTTTCATCTTGGCCTCTGCCGAAGCTATCTCTTTTTCAAGAAAAGCAATACGGTTGCGCACCTTCCGCTCCTCTTTGGAGACTATTTTCTTCGCCAGGAACTCGTGTTTGCCGGCAGATATCTCAGGCTCAGCAGGTTTGGCCGGTTCTTCCTTATAAAAACGGCGCTCCAGTTCCTGAAGATTTTCAATCCTGCGTTCATCAAGGAAATCTTGGATTCCACCGAGATGCTCCTTGACCTTACCATCCCGGAACTCGTACATCTTGTCTACAAGCCCATCGAGGAAATCCCTGTCATGGGAAACCACGACAAGCGTCCCGTCAAAGTTTTTAAGTGCCTGTTTCAGAACATCTTTCGAACGTATATCCATGTGGTTGGTAGGCTCGTCAAGCGCCAGAAGGTTATATGGCTGCAGCATGAGCTTCGCCATTCCCAGACGCGCACGCTCCCCTCCGCTCAGGATTGCGACTTTCTTGTCAATGTCCTCGCCCTTGAAGAGGAATGCAGCGAGAATATCGCGGAGCTTCGTCCTTATATCTCCGGATGCAATATTTTCAAGCGTGCTCAGGACAGTCTCGTTCTTGTCCAATATATCTTCCTGATTCTGGGCGAAATAACCGATATGCACATTATGACCGACCTTAGCCTCGCCGGAAATTGGCTCCAGCTGCCCCATGATTACTCTCATCAATGTGGTCTTTCCTTCGCCGTTCCTGCCCACAAGCGCGACTTTTTCACCTCTCCTGATTTCAATTTCAGCATCACGGAACACCACTTTCTGCGGATAACCGACCGTCAGGTCTGTTCCTTTGAATACCACATCACCGGAGCGCGGGGCCGGCGGAAATTTCACTACCAATGTAGAATTGTCCGTTTCATCTATCTCGATTCTGTCCAGTTTCTCCAAAGCCTTGATTCTGGATTGCACCTGATTGGACTTTGTGGGCTTATAACGGAATTTATTGATGAAATCCTCGGTCTTTTCTATCATCTTCTGCTGATTCTCGTAAGCGGCAATCTGCTGCTGCATACGCTCTTGGCGCAGTTCAAGATATTTCGTGTAAGGCACTTTGTAATCATGGATATGCCCTACCATGATTTCTATGGTGCGATTAGTGACATTGTCCAGGAAACGTCTGTCGTGAGAGACAAGAAGAATTGAACCGCGATATGCTTTCAGATATTCCTCCAACCACTCAATTGATTCAATATCAAGATGGTTGGTAGGCTCGTCCAGCAACAGCACGTCCGGTTTCGACAGCAGGATCTTGGCCAATTCTATACGCATGTTCCAGCCTTGGCTGAAAGTTTCCGTGTTGCGGCTGAAATCCTCATCCTTGAATCCAAGTCCCAGCAATGTCTTTTCAGCCTGCACCATAGGCGGTTCCGAATGTTCGATTGCCAGCCTGTCATTGATTTCATTCATTCTGGTTATCAATGACATATACTCTTCCGACTCGTAATCGGTCCGCTCCGCAAGTTCATTGCCGATTTCGGCCAGTTCCGTCTCCAGCTCATTCATCGCGGCAAATGCCGTCATGGCTTCATCAATGACCGTCCTGCCCTTGTTATGCTGCATTATCTGGGGCAAATAGCCGATCTTGATATGATTCGGAAGGTCAATATGACCGGAAGTCGGACTTTGCTCGCCGCAGATAAGCTTCATTATCGTAGACTTGCCTGCGCCGTTCTTGCCGACAAGGCCGATCTTGTCGCTTTCGCTTATATGGAAATTTATATTGTCAAGTAGCGTGTAACTTCCGTAAGCTACTGTTATACCGTTGATTGAAATCATTTCTAACCTTTTTTGACACAGACGAGCACACTCAATTCATAGAGGAGATAGAGAGGCGCTGCTGCGATAAGCATTGAAAACGGGTCCGCCGGCGTGATTATGGCGGCAACCACGAATATGGCGACTATGGCGTGACGCCTGTATTTCTTCAAACTGTCCCTGGTGACGATGCCCATCCTGTTAAGAACTGCTATCAGCACAGGAAATTCGAATACGATTCCGAACAGCAGCACCATCGAACTGAACATTGAGATGTAAGAATCCAGCGTTATCGTATTCTGCACTGCATCACTTACGGTATAACCCTGAAAGAAATTCAATGTTATGGGCAATATGAGATAATATCCGATGAGCAGACCGATGTAGAAGAGCGCCGAAGCGAAGGTAAAGGCCTTGCGTACAGCTGATTTTTCGCTCGGATACAATGCGGGGGCGACAAACGTCCAAACCTCGTAACACACATAAGGAAAGGATATTACGAAGCCGCAGATAAATGAAACCTTCAGATGGATGAAGAACTGGGCTGAAATCTCGGTATTGATCAATGACATCGAAAACGGCAGTCCCAGCCACTTGTAAAGCCAGAATCCGGACTTGGTAGGAGCAAGGATGACGTCATCGAAAAGAAATCCCTTGAAACACATCAACAGGCCCCCCGTACATAAAACGGCCAATGCCGAGCGGAACAATGTCCCCCTCAGCACATCAAGATGATCCCAGAAGGTCATTTCATCGCCACTGCCGCTCACTTCCCCAGGAATCTATTTCTTGTCACCGGACTTGTCGTCTTTCAAAGTCGAATCGACATCTTTGATGTCTTTCTCGACCTCGTTCAATCCTTCCTTGAAACTTTTGACGCCTTTGCCAAGACCTTTCATAAGCTCAGGAATCTTCTTTCCACCGAAAAGAAGAAGGAAGATCAATGCAATGATCACGATCTCCCACGGACCGACGATTCCAAGAGGATAAATTACCATAACTATCTGTATTTTAAAGTGTTATTTCTCATCAATTCTGGATTTTATAATTTCCAGAAGTTTTTCCGGACATGGCACCGGTCTGCCTGTATGCTTGTTCAAAAAACCGAGAACTGCCTGGCCTTCAGCACACAAGACACCATCCTGATTATATACGGCCTGCTTTATAACCAATTTGGCAAGCGGTATTTTTTCAATGGCTGCCGTACATCTTACGACGTCGCCCATCTTGGCGGAGTGCTTGTATTTGCAATCCACGGAAACAATGGGAATGACCACGCCGTCAGCTTCGCATTGTTCTATCGGATACCCCCCGTCCCTGATCATCAGGTTCCTGGCACACTCGAAATACCGGATGTAATTCGAGTGATGCACAATCCCCATCTGGTCTGTCTCGTAATAACGGACAGGAAAGCTTGTTTCGTAATACATCATGATAAAGTAATCCTTAAAAAATCACTTTGTAATCTTATTTTTAACGCTTACTAAGTGCCTTGAGCTGAGTCTCATAGCTCTCTATCTTGGAAAGCGAGTCAGCCTCTTTCTTGCGCTCGACCGCTACCACTTTCTCAGGAGCATGTGCGGTGAACTTCTCGTTGGAAAGTTTCTTGCGCACTGACTCAAGGAATTCGCGCTGGTATTTCAATTCCGCTTCGAGTTTGGCGATTTCTTCTTCAACATTGACTTTGCCGGTAAGCGGTACATACATTTCTACAGTACGAACCATCTGGGAAACGCCTTCAGATGTCGAGCCGAAATCCTCCACAATTTCAGCAGATGAGGCATTGGCCAGTTTGGTGACCACAGGAATCATGTCAGCAGGGAAATTACCCTTGAACATTACCTGAAGTGCATCTTTAGGTGAGATGTTCTTCTGCTGCCTGATACTGCGGATTGCATTGACGGCATCCTCAGCAAGCTCAAAGTCTGAAACAAACTCGGCATTGACATCTCCAGCCACCGGAGTATGCTGGAACATGATGGTCTCGCCTTCTTTGCGGTCGGCCATATCCTGCCACAACTCTTCCGTAATGAACGGCATCACAGGGTGAATCATCTTGAGCAATGCCTCGAAGAAACCTAAAGTTTCCGTATAGGTAACCTTGTCAATCGGTTGTCCGTAAGCAGGTTTGATAAGCTCAAGATACCAAGAGCAATAATCATCCCAGAACAATTTGTAGATACTCATGAGAGCATCGGAAATTCTGAACTTCGAATAATGGTCCTCTACCGTTTCAATGGTCTGATTCAGTTTGTTCTTGAACCATTCCACAGCAATAGCGCATTCTTCAGGCTGCTTCGCATCGGCATCTACAGACCAGCCTTTCACCAACCTGTATGAGTTCCATATTTTTCCGCAGAAATTACGCCCTTGTTCTACCTGTGATTCATCGTAGAAAATGTCATTTCCGGCAGAAGCACAAAGAAGCATGCCGATACGTACGGCATCAGCACCATATTTTGCTATCAGATCCAGCGGATCAGGAGAATTGCCCAATGTCTTGGACATCTTTCGTCCGAGCTTGTCACGTACGATACCGGTCAGATAGACATTGCGGAAAGGCTCCTTGCCCATGAACTCGTCTCCCGCCATAATCATTCTGGCAACCCAGAAGAAAAGGATATCCGGTCCTGTAACGAGATCATTTGTAGGATAGTAGTAAGCCAGGTCCTTGTTCGGCTGATGCTCCGGATGACCAGGGCGCTCCGCATCAAATACAGAGATAGGCCACAACCATGAAGAGAACCACGTATCGAGAACGTCGTCATCCTGCCTCAGCTGTTCTGCGGTAACAGAAGGGTCAATCTTCTTCGCAGCTTCAAGTGCAGCTTCAGGTGTAGCTTCCACAACATACTGTCCATCAGGCAGATAATATGCAGGGATTCGCTGTCCCCACCAGAGCTGACGGCTGATACACCAGTCACGCACTGACTCCATCCAATGCTTGTATGTGTTCCTGTATTTGTCCGGAATCAGTTTCACGTTGCCGCTTTCGACTGAATTCAATGCCATTTCAGCGAGTTCTCCCATCTTCAGGAACCACTGGGTGGAAAGTCTCGGCTCGATGACGGCATTGGTCCTTTCGGAATATCCTATAGGAGAAATATATTCTTCCACTTTCTCAAGGCAACCTGCTTCAGCGAGCATTTTCTCAATCTTCTTGCGGGCGACGAAACGGTCCTCGCCTACCAGAATCTGAGCCTTTTCATTGAGTTTTCCATGATCGTCAATGATATCCGTTACAGGAAGATTGTGGCGCAGACCGATTTCATAGTCATTGATATCGTGGGCAGGTGTAACCTTGAGGCAACCTGTACCGAATCCGATTTCCACATAGGAGTCCTCAATGATAGGAATCTCCTTGTCAATCAACGGGATAAGCACTTTCTTGCCTTTCAGCCAATGATAGCGCTCGTCATCAGGGTTGATGCTGACTGCCGCATCAGCCATAATGGTCTCAGGACGGGTCGTCGCAACGACGATATATTTGTCCGTGCGTTTTCCGTTGCCATCAGAGATATAATATCTCAAATGATAGAAATGACTCTTGGTCTCCTTATGTATAACTTCCTCGTCGCTGACAGCCGTATGTCCTTCCGGATCCCAGTTGACCATGCGTACTCCCCTGTAAATCAAGCCTTTCTTATAGAAATATACGAAAGTGTTGATGACGGATTCCGTCAAATCAGGATCCATGGTGAACTTGGTACGGTCCCAGTCGCATGACGCGCCGAGCTTGCGGAGCTGGCTCAGGATGATGCCGCCATGCTCTTCCTTCCATTCCCAGGCATACTTCAGGAATTCCTCACGTGTAAGGTCTTCCTTATTGATACCCTGCGACTTGAGCCTTGCCACCACCTTGCTTTCCGTTGCAATGGAAGCATGGTCTGTGCCAGGGATCCAGCATGCGTTCTTGCCGTCCATCCTTGCCTTGCGGATGAGAACGTCATTCAACGTATTGTTAAGCACGTGGCCCATGTGAAGAATACCTGTCACATTTGGCGGCGGAATGACTATCGTATAAGGTTCCCTTTCATCCGGTTCTGAATGAAAGAACTTGTTTTTAAGCCAATAGGCGTACCATTTGTCCTCTACCTGTGAGGGATCGTACTTTGCCGAAAGTTCCATTGTATTATATTTTTCTATCTGTTTCTACAAAATTCGCAAAATCATGCAAATATACGAATCTGTTTTGAGAATCAGGTAAAACAGGCCGAGTTTTAACGATTTTTTACTACTTTTGTGGAGCAGAATTGAATAAAAAACATCTAGATATGGAAAACGAGAAAAAAGGAAACAACGAGATGAGCATTGAGCTCAATCCTGAAGTAGCAGGCGGAACATATTCCAACCTTGCCATAATCACCCATTCGGACGATGAATTTATCCTGGATTTCGCCAATATGCTTCCGGGAATGCCGAAACCGGGGGTGCGCAGCCGTATCATCATGACTCCGAAACACGCCAAGAGACTTCTCCATGCGTTGTCTGACAATATCCAGAAATATGAAAGTCATTTCGGACCGATCGACATGAGCGACAAACGCCCTAACCAGAACGAGGCGACATTCAATCTCGGAGACTTGGCTGCATTCAACAACGGAACTAAATCATAGTGATGGCGAAGATTGAGAAGAGTCTGGATTTCAGTAAGATAAAGGCATTTGCATTCGATGTCGACGGTGTTTTTACAGACGGCGGCATCTTGTGCGACTTGGCAGGAGAACTATATCGCACTTTCGATTCCAAGGATGGTTTCGGAGTCCGCATGGCGACAATGAAAGGCTACCCGTCAGCCATAATTACAGGCGGGCGTTCAGGGTCCATCGTGGCAAGATTCAAGACATGCGGCATCGGACCTGATGACGTGTACCTGGGCTCAAGGGACAAGATTGCTGACTTCAATGATTTCTGCCGCAAATATTCATTGAAACACGAAGACGTACTTTATATCGGCGATGATATTCCCGATATGGAGGTCCTGTCAATGTGCGGCATCGGCGTATCCCCTGCTGACGGCGTGGCGGAAATTCTGGAAATAGCCGATTATGTATCACCGTATCCCGGCGGACGCGGCTGCGTGCGTGATGCCGTGGAAAAGGTATTGAAAGCCAGAGGCGACTGGACATTCGACGTGGCAAGATACAAAGCAAAATTTTAGGTTTCGCAAGTTTCGGGACAATGGATCTCAAAGGGAAGAAATTGATATTGTCGAGCGCGTCTCCACGCAGGAAAGAATTGCTGGAAGGACTTGGGCTTGACTTCACGATTGACACAGGAACATCATTTATTGAACAATACGCCCCCGGGACGCCCCTGGAGCAGATTCCGGCATTGATGGCGGAGGGCAAGTCGGAAGGATTCCACAGGCAATTGGCTGATGATGAGATTCTTCTCACCTCTGACACCATGGTGTATTGCGACGGTGTCGTGATGGGAAAGCCCCATAGCCGGGATGAGGCAATTTCAATGCTGCATCATCTTTCAGGGCGCGTTCACCACGTGACGACAGCGGTAACATTACGCGGCTCGCATCACAAAATCACTGTATCAGATACCGCATACGTTCATTTCAAGACATTGTCAGACAATGAGATAACTTATTATGTCGACAATTTCAAGCCTTTCGACAAGGCAGGAGCATACGGCATACAGGAGTGGATAGGATATATCGGTATCACCAAAATCGAGGGTTCATACTTCACCATAATGGGGCTTCCGGTTCACCTTGTATATGAAAAGCTCGCAGAATTTCGCTAAACCGATTTACAAAGAAGAGAAATAAAAAAAGGCCTAAATCATTAGGACCTTTTTAAATCGTTGAGTAATGACGCCTCACGCGCAAAAACTCACACTAACCACATAATTAATAACACTAAAACTAATAACCAACGAGTTGTATGTGGAAGAACTCCATCATCAACCCGAATACAAAGTTACGGCTTTTATATTTTACTGCAAATTATTTTGTAACAATTATTTATGAGCCCTATCCGCCAAAATCGCAAAACACTTGCTGGCCAATCATATAAAACGTGACAAGTACAGGCAAAAAAAATTACGGCCACTTCAGAGAAATAGCCGTAAAACGTTTATAATCAATAACCTATTCTACGTAAAGCAGCAATCCTTTCAGGTATTCCCCTTCCGGATGATAGATATTTACCGCATGATCGGACGGCTGGTTCAGCCTGTCCAGGATTCTGACCTTGCGACCAGTCTGGGCGGCGGCAGAAAATACTGCCAATGCAAACGCTTCCTTCGTGACCACCTGGGAACAACTGAAGGTGAATACGAATCCACCTGGAGCCACCTTGGAAATGGCGGCTGCATTGAGACGCTGATACGCGCGGAGGGCATTGTTGAGTGCTCCTCTGTGCTTGGCGAATGCCGGCGGGTCCACTATCATCAAGTCATATTTGTCTTCTGGAACATCACGCAAATAGTCCAGCGCATCTACGCAGAGACTGGTGTGTCTGGATTTGTCGAAACCTCCGATTTCCACGTTCTTGTCCACGAGAGCCATAGCTTTTGCGGAGCTGTCCACAGAATCGACATGTACCGCTCCTGCACCTAAAGCGTAAATTGAGAATCCTCCAGTATAACAAAACAGATTCAGCACATTACGGCCTTTAGCATATCTCTCTACAAGGGCTCTGTTCTCCCTCTGGTCGAGGAAAAATCCGGTCTTCTGCCCCTCAGTCCAGTTTACTATGAACTTATGCCCATTTTCGACGACGACCTGCTCATTGTCATTGAAACCATCCCTTTTATAGAGATACCCGTCGACCAGGTCAAGCCCGGCTTTGAAAGGCGCGGTGCCGGAACTCTTGTCGTATACGGCTTTCAGTTTATCGCCGTAGATTTCCACCAATGCCTGTGCAATCTGCTTCTTTGCCCTGAACATACCGGCAGAATGAGCCTGCATCACGCACACTCCGTCATACCAGTCAATGACAAGTCCCGGAAGATTGTCTCCTTCGCCGTGGACAAGGCGATAACAGTTGGTGGTCTCACTGTCAGCCAAACCTGTAGCGACACGGACAGCCAACGCTCTGGAAAGCATTGATTTCCAATAGTCATCATTAATCACGCCGCTCTCGAAGCTGAGGACTCTGACAGCGATTGACCCTATCTGATAATGGCCGGCAGCCAGAAACTTGCCGTCCTGACCATAGACCTCTACCACATCACCTTCTGCGGGTTCCCCCACAATCTGGGCAATTGCCCCGGAAAACACCCAGGGATGAAACCTCTTCAGAGACTCTTCCCTACCTTTTTTCAGTATTATCTTTGCCATTATCCTTTGACTTGTTTCTTCTGTTTCTATAATATCGCTTTCTCCTCCAGTCTCGTCTTTTCCGACTGCGGGTTTTCTTTTTCTCCGGTTGCTTAGCCTCCTCATTTTTCTTTTCTTCGGCAGGCTGCTTGGCTTCCTGATGAGGAGGAGCCATCTCTTCCGGTGTCAGCGGGTGCTTCTCGGATTTCATGAGCAACTTATACATCTCACGACATATCCATGCATCGGTTGCCGCGTAAAGCTGCTGGGAATCAGAGAGTTCCACCGCTTCCCAATTCGACAGCTGCTGGGTCTTGGAAATCCTCACGCCTAAAATTATGGCGGACATTTTCTTTACGCTCTTGTCCTTGATGCCATATTCCCAGACGATTTTCTGCAAATCCACGAAGTTTTTCGCTTCGAACTTGCAATATTTCTGAAGCCCCCTCACGTCGTCATGCACTGCCGCCCCGACCTTGATGATTTTTTCATCGGCCAATATACGGCAGAGTTTCTTGTCCATGCCCAGCATCTGTATCCTGAACAGAAATGCCTCCGTAGGACCGGAGAGCTGCAGCAATGCGACGCCGCTCCTCGGCTGCTGAGCCGTAAAACAAGGCCTCGATTCCGTATCGAATCCAATGATTTTCTGACGTCTCAAATACGCGACAGCCCTGTCAAATTCCTTACCGGGTTTGTCAATTATGGTTATCTTGCCGCCGAACGCCGCCAACTCCAGCTTTTCTATCTCCTCGGGCGTGACACTACTTTGGAACATACGCATCGAATGTTGTCGGTATCAACGATTTCTCCATAAGCAGGTATGTTTCGAAATCAGAATTCTCCGCACGGTTATACTTAAAACTGTCTGACAGACTGCCGTCTGCATTGTAATCCTGGTCAGCCAGGCCGCTTGCAGGAACAGTAGTATACATTGCCAATGCCGGATAGGCCACCTTATGGGTGAACAGGTTCCTGTCACGAAGGTATGCGATGCAGTCAGCCACTACGGTTCTGCGCGCGTCGATGAACTCGAAATTCTCCGAAACCATGTCAATGTACTTCATCATTGTTCCGTCGTTTTTCGAAATCATTTCCTGCAATGTCCCGTTCAAGTCGTCAGCTTTCAGCCCGGCTTCATCCACGATCACGGCATCGAGCACCTTTTCCTTGCCGGCCTCCTTGTACATTTCCAGGAAAGACAATATCCTGTCTTTCAATGATTCTGCATAAACTGGACAGAATGCATCATATTCCAGTCCAGGATATATCTTTTCCAAATCCGCCTTCACGATGGAATATATACCCGCACCCAGCTCCTTTTGGGTAGTCCAGACGCCGAAACACCCCTTTTCTGAATGTTTCCGTACTGCATAATTGAACATCGAATGTACCGGAGAAATGACGGCAATATCAGATCCGGCAGATTTCACCAGTCTCATGACGTCATCATATCCGAATGCTGAAGAATATGAAGAAGCCAAAATCACTATCTTGGAGCCGGTCTTGTGTATGTTGGTTTTACGGTCAAACGGATTCAATGCGCAAGTCGTATCGACAGCACTTATGAAATTCTTGACACTCAGCTCTTTAAGATAGTTTTCATTATTATTGTCCAGATATCCTTGATATGGCTCATTGGCATTGTCACAAATCATTGCGATGGTCTCGCCCGCGAAATCCGGAAGTCCGTCAGGCCTCATGTGCCCGTCGACATTGTCGAAATAATCGCAATTCACAAGTTCCCGCGCAACGCTGAACACATCAAATTCCTGCCCGACGACTGCAATCGTTCCGTCCCTGCGGTCCGGGCATCCGTCCGCAATTATACGGTAAGTCAATGATGTTGTGTCAGAAAGCACCTCCCTTACGTAAGGGATTGACAAGGAATCACCGGCCTCACGGTTCATACATGAAACCATGAAGGTCGGCAAAACTAAAGATAGTAATAATAGTAACTTCTTCACAATCAATATTTTAATACCCACTAAACAGGTATTTGTTTTACACTAGAAGAACAATAGTTCCCTATACTTAGGCAACGGCCAAAGCTCATCGTCCACCAGCATTTCCAGATGGTCGGCGCTGTTGCGGACCTTGTCCATCTCGTCTTTTACCTCGGTCGAGTAGAGATATGCCCTTTCGGCCATGTCTTCCACTTTGTTAGCTTTCTTCCTGGCCTCCACAAGTGTCTCCACGTCAGCAGAAAGGTTGTTCACGAAACCGGAAATCTTTTTATAGGTATCCATGTCGGCCTTGCAAAGCGACTTGAATTCGTCTCCGAACACGTCTTTGCAGCCCTGGATGCTGGTTACAAGTATGTTCTGGTAGCTTACCGCAGCAGGAACTACATGGTTCAGACAGATATCTCCGATAATCCTGGCCTCGATCTGAAGTTTCTTGACATAGGTTTCGTTCAAGACCTCATAGCGTGCCTGGGTTTCGGCAGGAGAAAGTACGCCAAGTTTCGCGAACATGTCAATGCTGTCTTTCTCAAGGAACACTTTATATGCCTCAGGCACATTGCGTACAGCCCGGAGGCCTCTGCGTGCTGCTTCTTCCTCCCATTCCTTGCTGTATCCGTTGCCTTCGAACATGACAGCTTTGGATTCGGCAATGAACGACCTTACAACTGAAAGCACCGCGCTCTGACGTGTTTCACCCTTGGCTTCAAGTTCGTCAACTTCCTTTTTGAATTCGTTAAGGCTCTCAGCCACAATTGAATTCAAAACATACGTGGCAGATGCCGCATTTGCGGAAGAACCTACTGCACGGAACTCGAAGCGGTTACCGGTAAATGCGAACGGAGATGTCCTGTTGCGGTCGGTATTGTCCTGAACGATTTCCGGAATGGAGCTGACCATCTGGATGGAAGCCTTGCTGGCCTCGGCATCGGAAACGTCTTTCATATTCAGGATGCTGTCAAAGATCTTGGACAATGTGGATCCTGAGAATATCGACATGACAGCAGGAGGTGCCTCATGGCCTCCAAGTCTATAGGAGTTGTTCAACGTGCATATTGAAGTCATCAGCAGATAGTCATGGCGATACACCGCACGTACTACAGATGAATAGAATGCCAGGAATTGAAGATTCTTGGTAGGTGTCTTGCCAGGAGAAAGGAGATTCACACCGGAATCAGTCTGCATTGACCAGTTGCAGTGCTTGCCGCTGCCGTTCACGCCGTCAAACGGTTTCTCATGGAAAATCACTTTAAGATGGTGTTTCTCAGCTATTTTCGGCATGAGAATCATCAGCAGCATGTTCTGGTCGATGGCTTTGGTAGCCTCGCAGAATACAGGTGCACATTCAAACTGGTTAGGAGCTACCTCATTATGTCTGGTCTGGAGCTGGATGCCGAGTTTATATGCTTCCGTCTCGAAGTCCTTCATGAATGCAGCCACACGGCTAGGAATTGCACCGAAATAGTGGTCTGACAGCTGCTGGTCCTTTGCCGATGTATGACCGATGACGGTCCTGTCGCAAAGCTTGAGATCTGGACGTGCATTGTACAATGACTCATCCACCAGGAAGTACTCCTGTTCCAGTCCGACATTGACGGTGACAGCCTTGACCGACTTGTCGAAAAGGTTTACTACGGAAGTGGCAGCTGAACTGAGCGCCTGGATGGACCTCAGGTTAGGCACTTTCATGTCAAGAGCCTCGCCTGTATACGACACAAACACTGACGGGATACATAGTGTCTCGTCCAAGATGAATACCGGAGAGTTAGGGTCCCATGCGGAATAACCTCGGGCTTCAAATGTGTTACGCAGTCCTCCGTTAGGAAAACTGGATGCGTCCGGCTCCTGCTGGACAAGCGCGCTTCCGCTGAATCTCTCGAATACCTGACCGTCCTTCACCGTAACGAAGGCCTCATGTTTCTCTGCAGTAGTTCCGGTAAGTGGCTGGAACAGATGCGTGTAATGGGTAGCACCCTTCTCCGTAGCCCAGGTCTTCATGGCTGAAGCAATTTCATTCGCAACAGCTCTGTCGATCGTCCTGCCGAACTTCACAGCAGACAAAACAGCGTCATAGGCAGTCTGAGACATGTATTTCCTCATTTTGGCGAGGTCAAACACATTTTCTCCAAAGTAAGCCGAGATCGGCCTCTTCTCAACGAAATAGCGCTCAGTCGTGTGAGCAGCAGCAGCGTCCAAAGCTCTTTGTCTGAAAGTTGACATAATTTTATTAGATTTTGTTAAGCACGTCCACAAAGGTAGAAAAAAACGCTATCTTTGCAGCACGAAAAATTGCGAATTTTCATATAAAACGAAACATAATGGCAAAAATTTCCAAAAAGTCTGAATCAATGCCCGCTTCGGCGATCAGGAAGCTGGTTCCATTCGCAGATGCAGCTAAGGCAGAAGGAGTAAAAGTCTACCATCTCAACGTCGGTCAGCCCGACATCAAATCTCCTGAATGCGCACTTGAAGCGGTGAAGAAAAACACATTGGACCATGTGTCTTATTCCAACTCCGCAGGACTCATCGAACTCCGCAAGGGTCTGGTGGACAAGTACTATCGTAAAATAGGCATTGACATAGATTTGCCGGAACTTATCGTGACGGTCGCCGGCAGCGAGGGCGTAAACCTTTCACTGCAGATTACATGCGACGAGGGAGATGAAGTCATTGTGCTGGAGCCGTTCTACACGAACTACAACACTTTCGCATTCATGAACGGCATCACGCTGAAAGCCGTGCACACCGATATCCGCAATGGTTTCAAAGTGCCGGACATGGCTGAGTTCGAGAAACTCATAACTCCCCGTACGAAAGCCATACTCATCAGCAATCCCGGAAATCCGACCGGAACTCTCTATACCAAGGAAAACATGCTGGCACTGGGTGAAGTAGCAAAAAAGCATGACCTGTTCCTGATTTCCGATGAGGTCTACAGGGAATTCTGCTACACGGACGAGCCGCATTTCTCTGCAATGAACATCCCGGGGCTTGAGCAAAATGTCATATTGATTGACTCTGTATCAAAGCGATACAATCTCTGCGGATGCCGTATCGGCTGCATCGTTTCGCACAATGCAGATGTCATGAAGGCTGCCATGAAATATGCACAGGCACGCCTCTGCCCGCCGATTTACGGACAGCTTGCCGCAATTGGCGCTCTCGATACGCCTAAGGAGTATTTCGATGCAGTCAAAGAAGAATACATAAGGAGACGCGACTACATGATAGGTCGCCTGAACAACATGCCGGGCGTATATTCGCCGACTCCGATGGGCGCCTTCTACACTATTGCCGAAATTCCGGTGGACAATGCAGAGGATTTCGCCAAATGGATGCTTACGGAATTCCGCTACAATGGCATGACTACGATGGTGACACCTGCAGCGTCTTTCTACAAGACCCCTGGAGTCGGCACCAATCACATCCGCATTGCATACGTCCTGGAAGTTCCGGAGCTGGAAAAGGCCCTGGATGTCCTCGAAAAAGGTCTCGCAGCCTATCCAGGCAGGAATTGATTTATGGACGGCACCTCATTTGCCGACTGACACCCAAGACATTCAACACCTTAGGTATCAACATGCTATAAAGGTACTCCTCTTCCATGTAGTGAGTGCCTTTATATATTTGGAAGCTGTCCTTGCCGAAATGGCGGGCCCAACTTCTTATATTGACTACACCCCAACGGCGATAGGTGTCGACAGTTCCGAAAAACGCGAAGAAATAATCCTTGCTTCCATGTGACGGGGAGCATGACAGCACACGCTCACGCATCCCGCGATAATGGGAAAGTATCTCATGCGTAAAATCCAGCGACTGCCTTGAGCCAGGACGGGGCTTGAACACATTGCGCATAAACGCCGCAGCTCCGGGGATATAGCTGGCGATTGACATCCATCTGGCTGCACCGACAGCAGGTGAAACGAAGATATGAGGCACACCCCCAAGTCTTATCGCATGTAGAGAACCGAGCGACTCCCCTATGACAAGCTGAGGTTCAAGTTCATTGAACCATGCCGTCACCTGTCCCATGGCTATCTGAGGGTCAATGTCATACGTGCGGACAATGACGTCAATGTGAGTGTCTTCCGGATTGACAAACTCATTGATATGCTGATTCAATATAGATGGTATGCGGCTGTCCTCTCCGCCGCCCATGCCATGTACGTATAATATTGTATAATTCTTCATAAAAATAATCTGAGGGAACTTACTTATCCATTAGTCGATTGTAAATTTAGCAATTATTATATATATTTGTAAGACATGAGAACAAGCATTGATCCTTTTTAAGGATTACTTAATTGAAAATTGAAACAAAATTTTATTATAAACAGTTAGAAATGAAAAAATTATTGGTTTCTTCATTAGCGGCATTGAGCCTGTCGGCCGTTATGCTCGCACAGCCTTCAAAAGGGCAGGTAAAATACGAGTTCACCACCATAAAGGCCAATCCGATCACACCTGTCAAGAACCAGTTCCGTTCAGGTACATGCTGGTGCTTCTCCGCACTCGGATTCCTTGAGTCAGAGGCCATCCGAATCAACAACATCAAGGATACCACATTGTATCCTGACTTTTCAGAGATGTTCGTTGTAAGCCATTCCTATCAGGACAGGGCTGAAAAGTATGTAAGACTTGACGGCAAATTGAATTTCGGAGCAGGTTCCGAGGGAGGTGACGTTCTTCATGTCGTAAAAAACTATGGTCTTGTACCACAGGGAGTTATGCCAGGTCTCAATTATGGTACCGAGATGCCTGTACACGCAGAGCTCGACGCTGTGGCTTTCGCATATGTGGATGCCATCGCCAAGAATCCTAACAGAACACTTTCCACCGCATGGAAAAATGGCTTCAAAGGCATCATGGACGCATATTTTGGAGAATGCCCTGAAGAATTCACATACAACGGCGTAAAATACACACCGCAGTCATTCCGTGATTCATATAAGATCAATGCTGATGACTATGTATCATTGACCTCTTTCTCACATCATCCGTTCTACCAGAAGTTCGCTCTCGAAATCAGCGACAACTGGCGTTGGGATCAGGATTGGAACATTCCTATCGACGAGTTCATGGCAGCGCTTGACAATGCTCTCGAGAATGGTTATACAGCATTTTGGGGTACAGACGTAAGCGAGAGAGGTTTCACTCGCGACGGTCTGGGTATTCTCTATAAGGAAACCACCAAGAAATCAGCAGGTTCCGACCAGGAGCGCTGGGTAGGCAAGAGCACAGATAAGGAAGAAGAGCCACAGGCACCGGAAGAGGAAGAGGTTGATCAGGCATACAGACAGAAAGGTTATGACAACAAGACCCTTACCGATGACCACGGAATGCAGATTTTCGGTATCGCAAAAGACCAGTTCGGCAAGAAATACTACATGGTGAAGAACTCTTGGGGTTCAGCCGGAAAGTACAATGGAATCTGGTATGTTACAGAGGCTTACGTAAAAGGAAAGACTATGGATATCGTACTCCACAAGGATGCTCTTCCTAAGTCTCTTGCCAAGAAGCTCGGCATTAAATAATCCTTAGATGCAGTTTATCAAGCATATACCAAATACAATCACCTCAATGAACCTGTTGTCAGGCACTCTTGGGGTGATTTTCACCTTGCAGGGACACATTGAAACAGCATTCCCGCTCATGCTGGCAGCCGCAGGCTTCGATTTCTGCGACGGCCTTTCAGCCAGACTTCTCAATGCTCATTCAGAAATCGGGAAAGAGCTTGATTCTCTGGCAGATATGGTGAGTTTCGGAGTATTGCCGTCAATAATGCTCTATAAAATAATGTGTATCTGCGGCACATGGCAGTTCGCCATATACATTCCGCTGGTACTGGCCGCATTTTCCGCCATACGCCTGGCAAAGTTCAATCTGGATGAACGTCAGCACGGCAGTTTCATAGGCCTGGCGACCCCTGCAGCGGCAATGATTTGCGGCTCTCTCGCCTACTACGTAGATATCACACCTGATTCATGGATGAGTTCCCTATGCGGGACGTGTTATTTCATCCCGGTTCTGGCAATCCTACTTTCAGCATTGCTGGTCAGCGAAATACCTATGTTCGCCATGAAATTCGGAAAGGGACTTGAGGCCGACAAGACAACCAAAATGCTCCGGAGTGGCTTCATAGCCGGCATCGTCTGCATAATCGTAGGAACGATTGTGTCCAGAGCCAATTGGTCGCTGATAGTGCTGCTGACATTCATATACTACATCATTCTGAACGTAGGAGCGGCGCTTCTTGAAAAACGTGGAGCATAATCGATTGCAACACATACATATAAACGAAATCAGAGTTGCAAAAACAGCAACTCTGATTTCGTTTATATAGCTTGTAATCAAATGATTACACACCACTAATAATTCTCGGCCTTGATTTGGAAATAGCTCTTGGCATGTTTGCATACAGGGCAAACTTCCGGTGCTTTCTTGCCGATAACGATATGTCCGCAGTTGGAGCATTCCCATATCATATCCTCATCACGTGAGAAAACTACCCCATCTTTTACATTCTTGAGAAGCTTTCTGTAACGCTCCTCGTGAACTTTCTCGATGGCACCTACTTTCTCGAACAGGAAAGCGATATCAGTAAAGCCTTCCTCCTTGGCTGTCTTGGCGAAACCGGCATACATGTCGGTCCACTCGTAGTTCTCACCGGCTGCAGCATCTGCGAGATTAGTCATGGTATCAGGAACTTCCCCGCCATGAAGGAATTTGAACCATATCTTCGCATGTTCCTTCTCGTTCTTTGCTGTGTCTTCGAAGAGTCTTCCAATCTGTACGAAGCCATCCTTGATAGCCTTGGAAGCATAATACTGATACTTTGTGTGTGCCTGTGATTCTCCGGCAAACGCTGTCATCAGGTTCTGCTCGGTCTTTGATCCTTTCAATTCTGCCATAATAATTTGTCCATAAATTATTTAACTTGAACTCGGTGCATAATGTGCACTTAGTTCCCCTTATTTTATCATTCAAAGATATAAATTATTTCGCTATTTTTGCAATCTATGGAAGGAAATCAAAAGAAAATCGGAAGAAAGCCTGTCAAAAAGACTCCCGCCAAGAATAAACGCAGGAAAACGACGAAAAAAAAGTCCCGGGTCGAGGGGCTTGGCGTATGGATTGCCGTAGCGGTTCTCGGTATTGTGGTTCTGTTCTCTCTACTTCAACGTCCTTCTGACTTATATGATGAAACAGGAGCAAAGGCACATGGCAGGGCTTACCGTTATGCAGTAGACATCTCTCACCACAATCCCGGACGCATTGTCTGGGATTCCCTACATGTCATGATCGATTCCAAGGGACGCACCACCAAATCCATAAACAAAGCAAATGACATCCTGCGCGTATCTTATGTAATACTGAAGGCTTCAGAAGGAATTACATTGAAAGACAGGAAGTTTCACAAGCATTGGAACGCGGCGAGAGAAGCTGGCCTGGGACGTGGCGCCTATCATTTTTTCCGTTCCTCCAAGAATCCGGAGACTCAGGCCAAAAGCTACATACAGACTGTCGGGCATCTCCGGGAGAGCGACCTTCCGCCTATTCTTGATATCGAGACAATCCACAAGGGATGCACTCGTAAAGAGCTTAATGACAAAGCATTGGCCTGGCTGAAAATCGTGGAGGACCATTATGGACGCAAGCCTATCGTCTACTCTTACGAATCTTTCATCAATGAGAATCTTACCGATGAAATCCGACGCAATTATCCCCTGTGGGTAGCCAGATACCGCGAAGAAAAACCGGAGCGTGAAGGCTGGGCGATGTGGCAGTTTACAGACAAGGCCGTCGTTTATGGTATCGACGGCCCTGTAGATCTGAATGTTATAAGTCCAAAGTTCAAATAGAGGCTACAACTAGAAGATAAACCCTTTGGCGAGTCCGCCTTCTGACGTTTCCTTGTATAGAGAAGGAATATCGTGTCCTGTCTGTTTCAGCACCTCCACTACCCTGTCGAAGGAAACCCGATGTTTTCCGTCCGAGAATGCTGCATACAGGTTCGCGTCCAATGCCCTGGTGGCGGCAAACGCATTGCGCTCAATACATGGAATCTGCACAAGTCCGCATACAGGGTCGCAAGTCATGCCAAGATGGTGTTCCAGTGCCATTTCTGCCGCATATTCAATCTGTGAAGGACTTCCGCCGAAAAGCTGGCAAGCAGCAGCGGCTGCCATTGCACATGCAACACCGACTTCTCCCTGGCATCCAACATCCGCTCCGGAAATGGAGGCATTCTGTTTCACCACATTGCCGATGATACCGGCAGTTGCCAATGCGTGAAGCATCTTGGTATCGCTGAATTCATGACCTTTCTGCATGTGATAAAGAACGCCAGGAACCACGCCGCTGGCACCACAGGTAGGGGCCGTGACAATCTTTCCTCCGGAGGCATTCTCTTCACTGACCGCCAACGCATAAGCATATACTAATCCCCTGGTCTGCAATGACTTCTTGTATCCAGTAGCCTTGACATAATATGTCGCAGCCTTCCTCGCCAGATTAAGCGGTCCCGGAAGCACGCCCTCATGTTCAATGCCGCGTTCCACCGCCTCTTTCATCGCCGTCCAGATTTCCATGAGGTAATCCCAGATGGACTCACCCTCGCACATTTCCACATATTCCCAGTAACTCCGGCCTTTATCTTCGCACCAGGTCTGGATATCGGAAAGCCTCTCCAGGTCATAGACATTGCTGCTGGTATCGAACCTGTCGCCATGTGCCTTTCCCTCTGACAATGCCCCGCCGCCGACGCTGTATACGGTCCAATCTCCGGTCACGTTTTTATCAGCATCCAAAGACTTGAAATTCATACCGTTAGGATGGAACGGCAGGAACACTGACGGCTTCCAGACAATCTCCACGGGAGCCACAGGCCTAAGTTCGTCAATGATGGCCGCATCTGTCATATGCCCCTTTCCGGTAGCTGCAAGGCTTCCGTACAATGTCACCTGAAATGACGCCGCATCCCTGTGCTCCGACAAGAATATCTGTGCCGCCCTCATCGGCCCCATGGTATGGCTGCTCGAAGGGCCACGTCCTATCTTATATAATTCTCTGAGAGACTTCATATTATTAAAAAAAATCTATACTAAAGTTCTATCGGTCCTGTCGCAAGAAGTTTCTGCAACGCCTTGATTTCATTGTATTTAGGCGTATCGTCCTTAAATACAGGGACGAGCGCACGAACTTCATCGTACAATTTCTTCGTAGCCGGTGCCAATTTATCTGCAATTCCCAGGCAATCAACAGCTTGAGCCAATGCCATGAGATGTATTGCCATGACCTGGCTGCAATTTTCTATCACCATACGGCAAAGCAGGGCCGAATTGGTACCCATGCTCACGACGTCCTGATTGTCATTGTTGTTAGGAATGGAATGAATGTACATCGGGTTGGAAAGCGTCTGGCTCTCCGCCGTGGTGGACGTGGCCGTAAATTGCGAAGCCTGGAGTCCATAATTAAGTCCCAGCACCCCAAGATTCACGAACGGCGGCAATATGCCGTTGATCCGGTCGTGGAACAGGTAATTCATCTGGCGTTCCGCGAGCATTGTCATCTTGGTCACGGCAATTTTCAGTTTGTCCATTTCGAAAGAGATATAATCCCCATGGAAGTTGCCGCCATGAATGACATTTTCGCTTTCAATATCGACTATCGGATTGTCATCCACAGAATTGACTTCATCCTCAAGAACCTGCCCCGCATTCATCAGGGTATCATATACCGGTCCGAGAATCTGCGGCACACAACGCAGCGAATAGTATGGCTGAACCTTCTGTTTGAAGACCTGCTCCGCTGACTTATGGAACAGTTCCACCTTCCTGTTTCTCAGCATTTCGCTGCCTTCCGACAGAGAGCGCATAAGTTCCGCGATACGGATTTGTCCGGGATGATGTTTCAGTCCGTTCAATATTTCCGACATGAAATCATCGTAAGAAGAAACAATCTCATTGATCATGACGGAGCACAATGTCTCCCATCCAAGCAACCTCTTGGCCAACATATAGTTCACGGCACCGATACCCGTCATCACGGCTGTACCGTTCGTAACTGCAAGTCCCTCACGGATATGCATTTCCAGAGGTTTGAGCCCGCATTCGGACATCACCTCCGCTGCCGGACGGATTTCCCCGCCATACGACACTTCACCCTCGCCTATCAGTGTCAATGCTATATGAGCCAACTGCACCAGGTCGCCGCTGGCACCGACGCTGCCATGCCGCGGTACCACAGGACAAATTCCCATGTTTATAAATTCTACGAGAAGATCAATGAGAGAAACGTGTACTCCTGAATGGCCTTCCAGAAATGTCATCAGCCTGGATAGCATTGCAGCTCTTACGCATATATCCGGAATACGGTCTCCGGCTCCGGTGGAATGGCTGCGTATAATATTGTACTGCAACTCTTTAAGATGAGCATCCTCAATTCTCCATTGTGCCATTGGACCGAAGCCCGTATTGATGCCATAGATGACTTTGTCCTTGGAGAATTCTTTCAGAAAATCATAGCTTGCGACGACCTGGCTCCTGAGTTTCTCTGAAACCCGGACAGTTTCGTTGCCATATAAAATCCGCTCCATTTCGGGAAGCGTCAGACGCTCATTGATTTCAATCATGATTATACGTTTTTGTATCTTGCAAATTTACACATTAAAAATAAATAAGCATAAAAAAAGCGGCCTGAAGAATCAGACCGCCGGTTATATGTTATTTCAAGTAAAATTACTTGGAAATTACACGTGCCATTTCGAGCACTTTGTTAGAGTAACCCCACTCGTTGTCGTACCAAGCGCAAACTTTTACGAATGTGCTGTCGAGCTGGATACCTGCCTTCTCATCGAAGATAGAGGTGTGGGAGTTATTACGGAAGTCGGTAGAAACAACAGCCTCGTTGGTGTATCCGAGAACGCCCTTGAGCTCGCCCTCAGATGCCTCTTTCATAGCTGCGCAGATTTCCTCGTATGTGCACTCTTTCTTGAGCTCTACAGTAAGGTCAACGAAAGATACGTCAGATGTAGGAACACGGAGAGACATACCTGTAAGTTTACCGTTGAGCTGAGGAAGAACCTTACCTACAGCCTTTGCAGCACCTGTTGAAGAAGGGATGATGTTCTCGAGGATACCGCGACCACCTCTCCAGTCCTTCTTTGATGGACCGTCAACGGTCTTCTGAGTAGCGGTAGCAGCGTGAACGGTAGTCATGAGACCACGTACGATACCGAATTTCTCATCGAGAACCTTGGAGATAGGAGCAAGACAGTTGGTTGTGCAAGATGCGTTGGAGATGATGTCCTGACCTGCATAAGTCTTGTCGTTTACACCATATACGAACATTGGAGTAGCGTCCTTTGAAGGAGCTGACATGATAACCTTCTTAGCGCCAGCCTCGATGTGCTTGCGAGCTTTCTCGTCTGTAAGGAAGAGACCGGTAGACTCTACAACTACATCAGCACCAACTTCGTTCCATTTGAGGTTAGCCGGATCCATCTCAGCGGTGAGGCGGATTTTTTTGCCGTTTACGATAAGAGTATTGCCTTCTACAGAAATTTCGCCTTTGAATGCTCCGTGAACTGAATCATATTTAAGCATGTAAGCCAAATACTCTGGATCGAGAAGATCGTTGATACCTACAACTTCGATGTCATTTGCGAAGTTTTCAACAGCGGCACGGAAAACCATACGACCGATACGGCCAAATCCGTTAATACCAAGTTTTACCATTGTTAACAAATATTTATTAAGTTAAACTTTATTTGTCTTTTCAAAGAGCCGAATTTTCAATAGAACTTTCACACTCCGCAGGTCTCTCCTGCAAAAACGGTGCAAAATTAGCCAAAAATTTTGAATATTTACCTATCTTTGTAAAGAAAAACAAGCGGATTGCCGGACTTTATCGTTTCAGTAGAAGTATATGACTGGCAATCACTTGAAAAGTCCTGACATTATGAATATACTTATCACCAATGACGACGGATATACTGCCAAAGGTATCAACGTCCTCGCCCGGATAATGTGCCAATTTGGCAATGTTACTGTCATAGCTCCGAAATCACACCAATCCGGCATGAGCATGGCAGTTTCTCTCGGTCTGAAACAGATAGCATACAAGGAACTCCCGGAAATGAAGCCGGGGAAATGGTCATATCTGGATGCCACTCCTGCAAGCTGCGTGAAATTCGGGTTGAACGTGCCGTTCATCGACAGGTTTCCCGATGTAGTGGTTTCAGGAATCAACCATGGTTCCAATGCTGCCACAGCAGCCTGCTATTCAGGAACTTTGGGCGCTGCTGCCGAGGCTGCATTGAACGGCATTCCGGCGATAGGAGTATCTCTGGATACCCTTGACCCCAATGCTGACTTCTCTGCAGTCCAGAAATTCTTCCCCGACATTTTCAGAAAAATAATGTCGAATCTTCCCGACAGACACGGCGTTTATTTCAATGTCAATTTTCCTGACATTCCGGCCGACGAAATCAAGGGAATAAAAGTCGGCCATCAGGGCATCGGAAGATGGGTGCGCGAATTCCGCGACTGGGATCCGTCCGTATATAAGAAGTATGGCATCAACCCGGAATCATTGGGCCAAAGCTCCTCGCCGTCACTTGAACCCGGCGAGAAGCTTTATATGATGGTCGGCGATTTTCTGGACGACGAAAGGAACGATTCACGCGCTGACCACAGATTGATGGCAGACAAATATATCAGCATTGTCGCAGACAACATTGACTCGACGGATTATCCTGAGGAGACGAGATTGAAGAATCTCGGATTCGATGAGGAGTTCAATGCGGGCGCTGAAAAATAGACAGCATTGATTTACAGGAAATTACGATGAAATATTATATTATTGCAGGCGAGGCGTCAGGAGATCTTCACGGATCGAATCTGATGAAGGGATTGTATCATGAGGACCCGGAGGCCGATATCCGTTTCTGGGGCGGCGACCTTATGAATGACGTATATAAGGCCCACCAGAGCGGCACGGGACTCGTTCAGGACTATAAAGACGGGGCTATCATCGGTTTCGTACAGGTGCTTCTGAAAGCGAAAACGTATCTCAACCGCTTCAAGAAGTGTTTCGCCGACATTTTGGAGTGGAATCCGGACGTGGTGATATTGATAGACTATCCTGGATTCAACTTCCGCGTCGCCGAATTTGCCCATAAAAAAGGCTTCAAGGTTTTTTACTACATTGCACCGAAAGTGTGGGCATCCCGGGAAAGCCGCATCAAGAAGCTGAAAGCGTACGTGGACAAGCTTTTCATCGTGTTTCCGTTCGAAATTCCATATTTCACGAAAAAGAATGTCGAGTTCGTGTACAAGGGCAATCCTCTTATCGACGCCATAGACAATTCCGTGGCGCTGAAAGAGACCAGAACAGAGTTTCTTACACGCAACAATCTGAATGACAATCCGATAATAGCATTGATGGCCGGTTCCAGGACAGGTGAGATTTCATCAATGATGCCCGTTTTCATGGAATTTGCCGACAAGATGCATGCTCTGCCGCAATACGCTTCATATCAATTCATTCTGGCGGCTGCACCTTCCAGGTCAATGTCGGATTACAGCAAATATCTTACAGGGCGTGAAGGATATGTAAAGGTCGTTTTCGGTCAGAGTTATGCGGTACTGCGCCACGCAAAAGCCGCCGTAGTCAATTCAGGCACGGCATCATTGGAGACGGCTCTGATAGGTACGCCGCAAGTTGTCGCATACAAGGGCGCTGAAATCAACTTTGTGATAGCCAAGCAGATAATAAAAATCAGATTCATTTCGTTGGGAAACCTGATTCTCAACCGAATGTGTTTCCGCGAACTGCTCCAATACTATTTCACGTCTGACAATGTGCTGCAGGAGGTCCGCCGCATGATTGAGGACAATGAATACCGCGAGACAATGCTGGCCGGGTACCAGGAAATCCGAAACGCACTTGGCGGCCGCGGAGCATCTGCCGCAGTCGCCAAGGCGATGATAGATGAACTAGGCAAGAGCTAATACTGCCTAGGACCGAAAATATCTGAACCGATGCGGACAAATGTGGCTCCGCATTGGATTGCAATCTTATAATCTTCTGACATTCCGATGGAAAGTTCCTTGAATTCAGTGAGTTCGGGATGCTGTTCCATCAGACTTTTCCGCAACGCGGCGATTCTTTCGAAATCCGCACGTATTACCGATTCATCATCTGTGTTGGTGGCCATCCCCATAAGTCCGCAGAAAACGACGTGAGGATACATTGACACGGAATTCAGAATCTGCGTAATCTCCTCTTCAGTAAAACCGTGCTTGGTCTCCTCCGCACCGAGATGCAGTTCCAGAAGCACACGGATTACCTTGTCGTTGGCACTCCCCCATTTCTCGATGTCTTCGAGGAGATGAAGGGAGTCAACTGATTGGACCATATAGGCATACGGGAGGACCATCTTCAATTTGTTTGTCTGGAGATGCCCTATGAAATGCCATTGGATATCTTCCGGCAAGACCTTGCATTTAGCTGCAAATTCCTGGGGACGGTTTTCTCCGAACAGACGTTGTCCTGCATTGTAAGCTTCCATAATGCATTCGGCTGGATGGAATTTGGAAACTGCCACAAGTCTTACGTCCTGTGGCAGTTCATTATGCAGTTCTGTTATTTTCGATGCTATCGACATGTTTCAGAATCTATAGGTTATCTTCTTCTGGCTTTCTTTTCCTGTTCTTGCATCATCTGGCGCTGCATCTTCTGTGCCTCTTCAAGCCTCTGCTGCCATTTGCTCTTAGGCATAGGCTTGTTTTCAGTAGCTTTCAGCTTGGCCAGCACATCTTCAGGACGGACAAAGAACTTCTTGATTATCCAGGTCTCAAGCATTGTAATGAGGTTTGAGAGCAGATAATAGTAAGTAAGTCCGGCAGAAAGGCTGTTACAGATGAAGAACATCATGATAGGCATCATCCAGACGCTCATAAAACGCATTGTCGCGGTATTAGGGTCATTGGATGACATCTGTCCCTGTGTAGTGATCTTCGAGTAGAAGAACATTGAAACTGCCATCAGGAGCGCGAACAGGGAAATATGGTCTCCGAGCAGCGGAA
>OHUD01000103.1_pt1 | contig 49141 bp, 44 predicted proteins | sample 1579021 | NCBI WGS metagenome assembly OHUD01 (sample SAMEA3879597, study PRJEB24766) | human gut metagenome | biome: human-associated habitat; feature: feces | place: USA | collected 1985/1987
TACCCCCAATACTGGGTGTCCAGTATTGGGGGTACATATCAGAGCGGCGCAAGCTGCTCCTTATTTTGCATTTAAACTGTAGTTGCAGAATAGAACAATGTGTGCGTATAATATTCGTTAGAAAAAATGTCAAAAATTGCATTTTTTTCGTAGGAAAAAGTGCAATAAATTACATTTTTCTTGACGAATGTCTAAAATCAAGTATTATGACTTAAAATTAGAATCCTTCTGAATCATAAGCAGATGCTAAGCGAAAAGTATGGTATAATTAGTTAGATTTGCATAATATGGGGAGATGAAAGCTTTATATGAATTCTTACGCAAGATTTTTTGAAAACCTGCAGCAGGATCTCAAATCATTTATTTATTGGTGCCTGGTTTTTACGGTATTCCGTATAGCGTTTATTGCTATTTATAGCGGACAATTGAATGGAGATTATAGCGATATTCCGATGGCTTTGCTGTTAGGACTGCGCTTAAGCTTAAAGACTGCGGGCATGATAGCTTTGATTGGCTTTGTGTTTGCAACACTGCCGAAGCTTATTTTGAAAAATTGGCCGGCAGATAGGCTGCGTTTTGGCTGGCATGTTGTGGCCTTAGTTTTCTTTGCGGTTTGCTTTATGACGCGCATACCGTATTACAAGATTTTTAATGCAGCCTTTAATATGATGCTGATAAATGGTGCGCATGATGATATTTATGCAATCTTGGTGACTGCGGTTAAAGAGTACCAGTTATTGTGGCGTTTTCCGTTGGCGCTGGTTTTGGGCATTGCTTTGGCATATGGCCTGCGTATATGGTTACACAATTTGCCTGCTAAATCTTTTGTTGAAGTACAGCATAAAAAGCTGGTAATTGCATTGACATTGCCTGTGCTCGCAGTTTTATGTGTATTTGTGCGTTATGGCGGTGCTTTTAACTATGCTCATTCCATCAATTGGGAAAGTGCTGCACGCTTAAAAACCAATCTTTTGAACGAAGCAATTTTGGATGATGGACAGGCCTTATACCGTGTACGTGATATGAAGCGTAAAATTGATAAGGTTACCAATATCAACATTACAGTTGCACAGTTGCGTGAAAAAATTGCTGCAAGCGGTGGCAACACAGCTGCGGATAGCATAGATAAGGCCTTTATGCATACTGTTAAACAGCCTAAGCTGGCTAAGCAGCCACGCAATATTGTCCTTATAGTGGGAGAAAGCTTTGGTAATTGGCCGTTTTTACCTAAGTACAAGGATTTGGGGTTAGTTGATAATATGCTGGCCCTGCAAAATTCTGCTGATGCTGCTCACATTGCTACTATGCTGCCGCATGGCAGCGGAACAATTTCTGCTGTTAATGGTTTGGTAAGCGGTATTCCTGATATGGGCTTATATGAAAACTATCAGGCAAACAGCTTTAATGGCAAGTATGCTACTGGTATTGGCTATATTATGAAGCAGCTTGGTTACAAGACTGTTTTTTGGTATGGTGGCTTTTCCAGATGGCAAAATATTGGCAAGTTTACTAAGGCACAAAGCTTTGATGAATTCCATTGTGCAGATGAGTTCAGTGATAATAGCGGTAATGCCTGGGGCTGTTCGGATGCTGTTTTGTTTAAGCAGATTGAAGCTTATATGAGTAAGGAAAAAGAGCAGGAAAAGGTTTTCCATGTGGTATTAACAACAAGTAATCATCCTCCTTACAGCATTGATGTGGATGGTATGGGCTTCCCAAGAGCAAAGGTTAAGAGCAAGCTGCCTGCAGATATCGCCAATGATGAAAAAACGCTTACCGAGCTTGGTCATATCTGGTATGCAGATAAAACGATGGGTGATTTTGTAAAGCAGGCGCAAAGCATGTATAGTGATACGCTTTTTGTGATTACCGGTGACCACTCGGAGCGCTTCAGCTTTGCTAAGGAACAGGATACTCGCACTTTGTCGTCTATACCGTGTATTTTTTATGGTGCCGGTGTGCAGCAAGCATGGTTTAATGATAAATCTGTTGGTGACCACATGCAGTTGGCAGGAACAGTGGCAGAAATTGTTGGACCTGATGGCTTTACTTATGCTGCATTGCAGGCAAATATGTTTGAAAATCAAGACGTTGTGTTTAATCACAGGCTTTATGCTGCAGATGGCAAAATTTATACGCAAAGTTCTAATACTGATAAAAAAATCACTGATTACATCAACAGTATGCGCGGAGTAGGTGCTTGGCGTGTGCTTAATGGTGATGAGGTGAAATAAAAAGGAAGGCCATAGTCGTAATTTATTGCGGTCTATGGCCTTTTTGTTAACACACATGATAGCAGATATGGTATAATTAAAAAGAGCTTTCAATAAAAAAGTCATTAAAACACTTATTAGTTTGTATAAAATTACAAATACGAATATTTTGAGATATTAATGTTCGTTAATAGAGAGACTTGTTGATAATTAACATAAGAAAGACTTATTATGAAGCATTCTGACGGTAATTAGTGAATATTATTAAAATGAAAAATTATTACTTAGGCAAGCATTTTTCATCTGATAATGATAGCTATGCAAATCTAAAATAGTATATAAGGAAAGGTGACCTAAATGGCCAAGATAAGCGTTTTAATTTTAGCAAAAAATGAAGAAAAGAATATTGGGGACTGCATTACCAGTTGTAGCTTTGCCGAGGATATTTTGGTTATAGATGATGGCAGTACAGATAAAACACAAGAGATTGCTGAAAGTTTGGGCGCTCGTGTTATTCATCGTAGTATGAATGGCGATTGGGGAGGGCAGCAGACTTTTGCAATTCAGCAAGCAAAGTTCCCCTGGATATTTTTTATAGATGCAGATGAACGTTGCACACCGGAGTTAGCAAAAGAGATTGAAGCAGCTGTTGTGAAAAATGAGCAGGTTGCCTATTGGATAAAACGTATTAATAAATTTCATTATGATAAAGCAGAACATGGTGTTTTGCGTCCTGACTATGTATGCCGTGTAATGCCTGCTAAGGACTCTTATGTTGAGGGATATGTGCATCCGGCAATTATCACTCCCTATCCTAATAAAAAAATGCAAGGCCATATGTACCATTATACGTACGATAATTGGCAGCAGTATTTTAATAAATTTAATAATTATACTACTCTTGCTGCTGAAAAATATAAAAAGGCTGGTAAGGGAGTAAGCTTTTTTAGGGATATAGTTTGTCGTCCGTTATGGGCATTTATAAAGGTATACTTCTTAAATGGCGGTTTTAAAGATGGCCGCCTTGGTTGGATTTTGTCTGTAGATCATTATTTTTATACTATGACGAAATATGTGAAATTGTATTATTTATATAAGAGCAATGGCAAGCTATAGGATGTGATAAAATGAAAATAGCGATTTTAGAAAGTATTATTATGCCGGCAGGTCATGAAGTTGAGTTTGACCGTATCTTGGTTGATGAGCTGAATAACCAAGGGCACGAACCGGTAATGCTGGTGCCGGAAAACTTTCCGTTTAAAATAAAATACAATGCTAAGGTAGATTACCTTGAAGGCGGAGAGGTTGTAACCTATGCCGGCGCTAATAAGTTTCAAAAGCTGTGGTTATCTGTAAAGCGTGAAAGCAGGCGCAGAAAGTGGTTTAATTCCGCTTATAAAAAAAGCAGCGAAAATAATTATGATGCTATCATTATTCCTACAGCAACCTACAGATACCTGCGTGCAATTTTGGATACTGACTTAAAGAACAGCAAGATACCTGTATATATTATTTTCCATGGTATCAACCCTCATGAAAAAGCTAACTTTGTAAAACAGGCAAAGCGTTGCGAACGCTATCCTAATATTCATCTGAAGGTTATTACTTTGCGTAATGATTTTGCAAATGATGGCTTGAAAAATGTAGATTTGATTGTTCCACCTGTGTTTAAGCCACAGGATTTGCCTGTAGATAAAAATTTGACGTATACGGAGCCGTTGACCTTGGGTTTTTTTGGTCAATATCGTCGTGAAAAGAATGTACGCTTCTTTTTAGATGCATTTAAGCGTGCTAAGTTTACAGTTCCTGTAAAGCTGATTATGCAGGGAGCAACGGCACGTACAGAGGACAGCGAAGAGTTTGAAAAGATTATCGGTGAATACAAGGATGTTCCCGGTATTGAATTTTGGCATAAGAATCTGATTGGTGAAGAGTGGCAAAAGGCGTTGCTTGGGGTTGATGTTATAATAGCGCCTTATGCTGCAGAGCGTTATCGCTATCATTGGAGTGCGATGTTGTTTACTGCTATTGGTTTTTATAAGCCAATTTTGCAGTCACCGGAAATGAATCCGGAGGTTTTGCAGACATATAATGTTGGTGAGGCTGTCGCGCTGGATAGCGTGGAGTCCTTTACTAAGCAGTTGGAAGCATTTGTTAACAGTTATCCGGAGAAGCATGGGCAGTATAAGCAAGGGTTGATAGAAGCTAATGAGGCTTATAGCCATGAGAATTTGATAAAAGCAATTTTGGCATAACATTGCTGAAGGATGGGGTATAATGAAGATTTTACTGGCTAATTTCACAAAGATGGTCAACGATAGTGGTGGTTTGGCGAAGGTAACTAGTGCTTTTGCTAATGAAATGGCAAGCCGTGGACATAATGTTAGTATTTTGTATAGCGACGAAAGCCATGGAGATTTCTTTTATCCTGTGAAAGAAACTGTCTATTGTTATAATTTAAAAGATAATGCTGATGGAAGTCATATTAAATTTCCTTTGTATTTAAAAGCAGTTCGTGAAATGTTGCGTGCTGTAGGTAAGCGTCCTGCGAGGACTGTAAATAGCTGGTTTGAAGAGCATTATTTATTGAATAATGTAAAATACTATCTTAATATAATTAAACCGGATATAATTATCAGCTACCAGCCAGCTGCCAGCAAGCTGCTGTTATGTGATGCAGGTACAGAAATTCCTGTTATCACTATGTCTCACGGAGATCCAGAGGATTATTTTCATATTTACCCTGTTAAAGAAATACCAGCACTCTGCAAGAGTGCTGTTTGCCAGGTATTAATGCCTTCGTTTGAAGCGCATATAAAAAATCATTTGCCTGATACGAAAACAATAACTATTGGCAATGCAATTCCACAATTTGATTTTAGTGCTGATTTAGCTGGTGAAAAAGAACAGCATAAAATTATTTTTGTTGGTAGATTAACTAAAAATCATAAGCGCCCGCATTTATTAATTCAGGCATTTATAAAATTAGCTGCAAAATATCCTGATTGGATTGTTGAGCTGTGGGGGGCCAAGGATAGGGCTGCTTATTACAAAGAATTAGAGTATATGATTAAATCTGCTAGTTTACAAGGAAGGGTTTTAATAAAGGGATCGACGGATAAGGTTCCTGAAAAATTACGTGAGGCTGATATTTTTGCTTTCCCCAGTGCTTTTGAAGGGTTTGGTATGGCATTAGCAGAAGGCATGAGTGTTGGACTGCCCTCTATTGGTTATAAAAGTTGCCCTGCTGTTAATGAATTAATTAAAGATGGAGAAACAGGCTTCTTATGCGATGATGGTGTAGAACCTTTAGCGCAGGCACTTGATAAACTTATGGGCGATAAGGAGCTGCGTGTACAAATGGGCAAGGTTGCAAAAGCAGATATGGCACAGTTTGCACCGGAGAAGATTTGGAATCAATGGGAAGAATTGATGAAGAAGATTGTTAAAAAGTAGTTGTCTATGAAAGGAATTAGTGAAAATGCAAATTAAAATATCCAATATAGGCAAAATTAAAGAAGCAGATGTGACTATTAATGGTATCACTGTGATTGCAGGTGAAAATAATACTGGCAAGAGTACGGTGGGAAAAGCTCTGTATGCTATGTTTAATTCGTTTTTTGATGTTAAGCAAAGGGTTGATGAAGAACGGATTGGAAGTTTACAACGTACATTGTATGGTTTTGCTAATGAAATCGATAGCTTAGTATTTTTGAAATTTGATGTAAAAAAAATAGCAGTAAAATTAAATAAGGAAAGAAATGAGCTCACAAAAGAAAAGTTAGCAGAAGTTTTAAGCAGTGAATTTAATTATGGAAATAAAAATTTAGATTTTAATCGGAATTTTTTCGAGTCTACCATTGATAAAATAATGCGTATTCTTGAAATTACTGATGAATCATATACTAGAACGTTGACACAAAAAATTTTTGGCGATGAATTCAAACAACAAATCAATAATACTTTAGAAAAAGAAGCAGGCTACGTGCAACTAACAATAAAAAAATATATATCTAAGGTGTATTTTGATAATGATATTGCTTCAAATATTTCCAAAAGTATAGATATCTTTAATAAAGCGATTTACTTAGATGATCCATTTGTTTTGGATAGAGGTTTTTCTAAAATTTTTAAACGAAATACGTATTATGGGCATCAAGAAAGCCTTTGTGAATTGATTTATAGCAATCAAGAAGATTATAATTTAGTAGATAAAATTGTTAATGATGAACGTTTACAAAAAATAATGGAAAAGATGCAGGTTGCTTGCAAAGGTAATGTATTTTTTAAAGATAATGGCGAGCTACTGTATCAGCAAAATAATGTGTCTGTGCCTTTTAAGGTAGCAAATTTATCCACTGGATTAAAGAGTTTTGCTATTTTGCAAACGTTACTTTTGAACGGAGCAATAAAAGATGGCAGTCTTATTATTTTGGATGAGCCAGAAATTCATCTGCATCCAGGGTGGCAGTTGCTGTTTGCTGAGTTGATTGTAATGCTGCAAAAAGAATTTAATCTGCATATTCTGCTTAATACTCACAGTCCATATTTTTTGCAAGCCATCGAAGTTTTTGCTGAAAAGTATGGTATAGATGACAAGTGCGAATATTATTTGTCTTACAATGTCCATGAAGAATCTTTTGTGAAGAGAGTAACAGGGAATTTGGAAGAGATTTATGCTAAGTTAGCAAGACCTTTGCAGGTGCTAGAGAATTTGAGGTATGCTGATGATAAATGATTGGGATAATATTGAAATATTTACTGAGAATCAGTCAACTTTGACGGAAACATCATACGATGATGGGAATTCTGAGTACATGACAGAACTCAAAGTACCTGTAATTGATTTTGATAATGTTAAGGAGCAGTATTTGCAAAGGATTGGGTGTCAAGATGAGAGCTTAACATCAGTTGATGCTTTATTGTCAAAGGCACATTGTAATGTGTTTATTGAATTTAAAAATGGCAGCCTTGCTAAGAAAGAAGTACGCCTAGGGATTTATAGTAAAATTCAAGATAGCTTGTTAATGCTTTGTGATATTACTGATAACCATATCAGTCAGTTACGCCAATGCTTGGATTTTATTTTGGTGTATAATGAAGAAAAAAATCCATCTAAAAGTAATAAATCAAAAGATTATATTAATGACAGAATAATGGAATTAGGTGGAAAAGAGTTAGTTCGTTTTGGTATTAGTCGATATGATGGAGTGTATTTTAGAAAAGTGCATACATATAATGTGGAAAAGTTTGAGGAATATATTTCAAAGTTAAAATAGAAAGATGAGATTATGCATTGTTTTAAATTTAGAAAATCAGAAGATGATGATTTTGACGGATTTTTATAATGGCGGTAATTTAGCTACTTATAAAATCAGCTAGGAGAGATAATTTTGTTATTTAATTCATACGAGTTTATTTTTATTTTTTTACCTATAACGTTATTGTTATACTATTTGATTGCCAAAAAGACAGGCAGTATTTATGCTAAGTATTTTTTAATTTTAGCCTCTGTGGCATTTTATTCTTATTGGGATATAAGAAATTTGCCAATTCTCTTGGTATCAATAGCAGTAAATTTTTTTGCAGGACGTAGAATAGTAGAAACAAAGAAAAAAAACTGGCTGATAGCTGGAATTGCATTCAATTTATTATTTTTAGCTTATTATAAGTATGCAGACTTTTTCTTAGATAATGCCAATACGTTATTGCATACATCATTTTCTCATCTAGATATTGTTTTGCCTCTAGGTATTTCTTTTTTTACGTTTACACAGACTGCTTATCTTGTAGATGCCTATAAAGGAGAAACTACGTCATATTCAAAAAGTGATTATTTGTTATTTGTAACAATTTTCCCACATTTAATTGCAGGACCAATTATTTATCATAAGGATATGATACCGCAGTTTTCTGAGGAAAGCAGATATAAGTTTAATTTTGATAACTTTGCTAAGGGTATTACTTGGTTTGTTATAGGTTTATTTAAAAAAGTTGTTATAGCTGATTGGATGAGCAATGTAGCAAATTTAGTATTTGAGCATTCAGAGCACCTTTCTATTTTAGAAGCATGGGGTGGATCATTAGCATATACTTTACAACTGTATTTTGACTTCTCCGGTTACTCAGAGATGGCAGTAGGTATTGCTTTGATGTTGAATTATAACTTACCTATAAATTTTAACGCACCTTATAAAGCTTGTAGTATTATTGATTTTTGGCGACGCTGGCATATTACCTTATCAGCTTTTTTGAAAAATTATCTATATATTCCTCTTGGAGGCAATCGTAATGGGAATCATATGCGTAATATCATGATAACAATGCTCTTTGGTGGGTTATGGCATGGCGCAGGCTGGACATTTGTAATTTGGGGGGGCATTCATGGATGTTGTATTTGCATTAACCATCTGTGGCGTAAGCTAAATATACATCTGCCTAAGATTATTAATTGGTTATTAACCTTTAATGTTGTAAATGTAGCTTGGATATTCTTTAGAGCAGAAAATTTTGGACAGGCCTTTCATATTATCAAGGCTATGTTTGATGTTTCTTCCTTCTGCTATCCATATAGCAGAAGCCTTGCTAAGTGGATGCCTAATATTTCGTATAGTAAAGACTTTTTGTTTTCTTCGAACGATGTATTATGGATAGTATTATTTATGATTATAAGTATAGCGTATTATAGTACCGAGGATTGGATGAAGGAGAAATTTCAGCCGAAGGCTATGACAGCTATTATATTAGCTATTTGCTTTGTGTATGCTGTTTCGCAGTTGAATAAATTAAGTGCATTTTTGTATTTCCAATTTTAAGAGGTAGAAGATGAATAGTAAAAAATTTTTGGGTATTTTTTTAGTATTGACAGTTTGTATACTAGGATGCAATGCTTTTATAAATTATAAATATGATACGTATGGAGTTTTTGACAAGGACTTTAGTAAATTCAGACCTGCATATCTTAATGAGAGATTCGCAAAAATGGATTTTCTTTTGCATGAGGGAAAAGGAAAATTCGATACTTTTATTTTCGGTTCAAGTAGATGTAAGACGTTAAAAACTACTATGCTTTCTGGAAATGTCTATAATTTATCTTACTCTGCTGGCGTACCGAACGATTACTTAAGAGATTTAAAGATATTGCTAGATAATAATATTAGACCTCGAAAAATATATGTTGGCTTAGATGACTTTGATTACAAACGTTTACCAGAGGAAATTCATAGCAATATAAATTTTATCGGTTATGGCAGTACAACCGATAATTTAAAATACAAAATTGCATTATTGTTTAGTAAGCCTAGTAATGATACTATTCGTTATGCTAGAGGTAAATTAACTGATTACCAATGTATTTATCGAGTTAATATTGATGGAAGTATTGGTAGTGAGAAAAGTGATTCTGATAAAAATAAGATAGATTGGAATAAAAAGGTTTATGACAAAATTTACGAATCTCCCACATTTGTACCTGAAAAGAATAACCGTATAAAAAAAACAGTGGCAGAGTTAAAAGAAATAAAGCGAATTTGTGATGATAATAATATTGAATTATGCTTGTTTTTTACTCCTACACATATTAATACGTATCTAAGCGATGATTTAAATAACTTCAATAATTTTAAACAAGAAGTGTCTAAAATAAGTAATTTCTACGACTTTAGTACGATAAATTTTATCACTGTTAATAATTATTTTTGGGGTGAGACTTCTCATGCACGCTCGTTGGTTTTAGATATGGTTGCTGATGTGTTGGAAGGGAGGCAAAACGATAATATTCCAAAGGACTTTGGCGTATTAGTTTCTGAAGATAATATCAAAGAGCATTTAGAAAAAATGAAGCATGATAGAGAACAATATTTAAAAGGTGAACATAGACAATATGTACCTGAAAATTAATGATTGTGCTTCAGTTGAAAAACACAGCTATTTAATATAATTTGTGAGTCGTAAAAGATGTAAGTAATCAAATAAGTTGAAAATAACACTTTATTTCAAGAACGTATTTTTGGTAAAATGGAGAAAACACATGGAAAATAATGAAATTTTAGTAAGTGTTTATTGTTTAGCGTATAATCATGAAAAATATATACGTGATTGTCTAGAGGGCTTTATTAAGCAGAAAACTAATTTTAAGTTTGAGGTTATCGTACATGATGATGCGTCTACTGATAGAACAGCAGAGATTATTATGGAATATGCAAAGCAATATCCTGATATTATAAAGCCGATTTTGCAGAAGGAAAATCAATATTCAAAGGGAGCTTTAATAACATTAGATATTATTTTACCTAAATGTAAGGGTAAATATATAGCTGTTTGCGAGGGAGATGATTATTGGATTTGTGATACAAAGCTGCAGCAGCAAGCAGATATCATGGAAGAGCATCCTGATTATGTTGCTTGTGTTCACGCCAATAAGGTGATTGACTATTTAAATAATAAAGAGACAATAAATGCTAGATATGATCAAAGTCAAGTAGTTAATACAGTTGATGTATTATCGCCTATGGTGCCAATATTTCATACTACTTCAATATTTTATAAGAAGCAGATTATAAATGAACGCCCGGACTTTTTTAAAGATACTTGGGATTATGCAGATTTAGTATATTTTGCTTTATGTGGTAAAATTTATTATATAAATAAAGTGATGTCAGTGTATAGAACATTGACACCTGGCTCTTGGACCATGAGAACAAGAGAAAAGAAAAATAGAAAAGTGGAGTTAGGATTTCAAAAATATCATGTTGATTTCTTGAGAGCAGCAGATGAGTATTTTGAATTTAAATATCATGAAGTAATAGATAAAAATATACTAAATTTCGAGTATCAAATTTGGCGTGTTGAGCCAGAATTGAAGTTATTATTGAATCCTAGATTATATAAACTTGGGTGTTGGAGAAGTGTCAAAATGATTTTTAGATGCTTATTTTCATTTAGGTAGGAGTGACTGTTTTGAAGAAAATCTTACTTTTAGGTGGATCTGCGCAGCAGGTTGTAGCTATAAAAACTGCCAAGCGTTTAGGTTATTACACAGTATTGTGCGATTACCTTCCGGATAACCCCGGACAATATGCAGCCGACAAATACTACAATGTTAGCACAACTGATGTTGAGGCTGTGTATAAGGTTGCCATGGATGAAAAGGTGGATGGCATCCTTGCCTATGCTTCTGATCCGGCAGCTTTGCCTGCGGCTATAGTTGCAGAACGTCTTGGCTTACCGACGAATCCGCCTGAATCTGTTGCCGTTTTGGGAGTAAAGCATAATTTTAGAAAATTCTTGGGTGAAAATGGCTTTGCTTGTCCTAGAAATTTCACATTTAATGTTGGTGCGGATATCGAAGAAGTAAAAGGAAAAATTCAAGAGCTGCATTTTCCAATTGTTGTAAAGCCGACAGATTCATCAGGTTCAAAGGGCGTTACTGTTTTAAAGTCTGTTGAAGGACTTGACACTGCGATAGCATGGGCTGAAAGTTATTCTCGCAATAAGATTCTTATTGTGGAAGAATTTATTGAAAGTAATTTCCCTGCTGTAATTGGTGGAGATATTTTCGTTTGGGATGGAAAAGTGATACTTTACGGAGAAATGGCTTGCTTACGTGGAAATGAGCATAATGGTCTTATCCCGGTGGGGGAAAAAAGTCCTGCTGGATTAAACAGTAAGCAAATAGATAATGTGCATAAGGAGCTTCAACGTATAATAACAATGCTGGGCATTAAGTTTGGCGAGTTGAATATTGAAATTCTTTTAGACAAAAATGATAATGTGCATTTCTTAGAATTAGGTCCTCGCGCTGGTGGTAATATGATACCGATAGAGTTATCTGATATATTCAATGTTGATTTAGTTGAAGCGAACGTGTTGGCAGCAATGGGCGAGAACCCAATGCTACAGCCAGTACGGCAGAGTGGATATTTTACAACTTATGTTTTGCATAGCTATAGAAATGGACAGTTTGAAGGCGTTTCTATTGCCAATAAGATCAGAAGCAATGTTTATCGCAGAGAGATATACAAAAAATCTGGTGATTTGGTAGAGTCCTTTGATGGCGCTGGTAAGGCTGTAGGTATATTGTTCTTACGTTTTGATACAGAGCAAGAGCTGAAATATTTCTGCAGTAATCATGAAAAACTTGTTGCGGTTGAGTTAATGGAATAAGTTTGAATTTGTGCGAGGTGAGTATATGCGTGAATATGGTGGATACATAGAGTTTGAATCATTTCATGGAGCCTTGCTGCATGAAAAAGCAATAGCATTGAACTGTGGACGCAGTGCGCTGGAATATCTTTGTGAAGCAAAGCATATCAAAAAGCTGCATATACCATACTTCCTTTGTTCGTCTGTGAGGGATTTATGCGATAGAGTTGGTGTTAAGTATGAGTATTACTACATTACTGAGAGTTTCATGCCAATTTTTGAACAAAAGCTTGCTGAAGACGAATACCTATATATCGTAAATTTTTATGGACAGCTAAGCAATGAAGCTATTAGTGAATTAAAGCAGGTACATGACAGAATAATTGTTGACAATGCACAGAGCTATTATCAAATGCCTGTAGAAAATGTAGATACGCTTTATACATGCCGTAAATTTTTTGGCGTTGCTGATGGTGCTTTCCTTTATACAGATAGCCTTCTTGAACGAGAACTACCTTTAGATGAATCGTTCGAACGAATGCATTTTTTGCTGGGGCGTTATGAACGCAGTGCAAATGAGTTTTATGGCGAGTATGTAGCGAATAACAAATTATTTGCACATGAGCCTGTAAAACGAATGTCTAAATTGACGCATAACCTCTTACGTGGAATTGATTACGATGCTGTTGCCAAGAGGAGAGAAGCTAACTTTAAATTTTTGCAAGATGCTTTCGTTGATGTCAATAAGTTAAAGTTAACTGTTCCGTATGGTGCTTTCATGTATCCGTTACTGATTGCTGATGGTATGAAAGTACGCAAGCAATTACAGCAGATGAAAATTTATGTTCCGACTTTGTGGCCTAATGTTTTGGATGAGTGTAAGCATGGTACATTCGAATATAAATTTGCAGCAGATATTTTGCCTATACCAGTTGACCAGAGATATGGTGTTGAGGATATGGAGTATTTAGTAGAGGCGATACAAATGGAGGGCAATTATGGGAGCAACTATTAAAATAGCCATTATAGGAGCTGGCTATATGGCGAGAATTTTTTCAGACAATGCTCATCAACTAGGTATTGAGACGCATTGTTTTGCGTGGGAAAAGGGCGCGGTTGCAGCAGATTTTGTAGATTGTTTTTATCCAATATCTATATTTGAGAAAGATAAAATATTAGAAAAATGTAAGGAATTAGAAATAACTGGCGTTGTTGCAACGACCGAATTAACAATACCAATAGCAGCATATTTAGCTGAAAAACTAAATTTAAATGGCATATCATATGATGATGCTCAGCATATTACTAATAAGTATAGAAATAGAATTTGTACAGAAAATATTCCTAACTTACATCATCCGAGATTTGCATTAGTTTCATCTAAGCAAGATATATTAGATTTAAAATTCAAATTACCTTTTATATTAAAACCTAATAATTTAGGAGGTAAAAGAGGTATTTCAGTTGTAAAAACAATAAGCGAATTAGAATCTGCGATAAAATATACGTTCGGGGGGGCGAATAGTAGTACATGTTTAATTGAAGAATATTTGGATGGTGGAATTGAATATTCTGTAGAGAGTTTAACATATCATGGAACAAGTTATATAATACAAATTACTGAAAAAATTAGTTCTGGACCTCCGCATTGTGTGGAATTAGGGCATAGTCAACCAGCTTGTATTTCTAAAGTTTTGAAGAAGAAAATTATAGAAACGATTAGTGAAGCTTTAGAAAAAATAGGGGTTACTAATGGACCTTGCCATACGGAAATTAAAATTATAAAAGATGAAATTTATTTAATTGAGTTTAATGCTAGACCAGGTGGTGATCATATAGCGTGGCCGTTGGTAGATTTAAGTACAGGTTTTCATTATATACAAGCAGCAATAAAAATAGCTTGCAATGATTTTACTGGAGTTGATTATAAAAAAATAAAGCAAAGATACGCCGGGGTAAGATTTGTTACCGAGCAGACCTCATATCTTAAGCCATTGTTCGATGTTTGTGAAAAATTTGAATGGTGCTATAAGAAGAATGAAATACATGAGGATTTGACATGCTTAAAAAATAATGATGGCTATAATACTAACTATTTTATATATAGTTCAGATAAACCAATTGATATAGATAAAATAAACGATGATATTTGTTGATAATATGAGGTGACATAATCATGAATAATATTCTCGTCACTCGTTCTTCAATGCCTGACTTTGAAGAGTATACGAATGAAATTAAGGACATTTGGCAGTCGCACTGGCTGACCAACATGGGCGTAAAGCACCAGCAGCTGCAGAAGGATTTAATTGACTACATGGGTGTAGAAAAGCTGGATCTTGTGGTTAATGGACACTTAGCATTGGAGCTTTCTTTGCAGGCGTTGAATCTGCAAGGCGAGGTTATTACTACGCCTTTTACCTTCGCTTCGACAACACACGCAATTATTCGCAATGGTCTGAAGCCTGTGTTCTGCGACATAGATCCTGTAACCTATTGCATGGATGTAACAAAAATAGAAGCACTGATTAACGACCGCACCTGCGCAATTATGCCTGTGCATGTTTATGGTCATATCTGCGATGTAGAAGAGATTGAGCGCATTGCCAACAAGTATGGGCTGAAGGTTATTTATGACGCAGCGCATGCTTTTGGCGTGAAGTACAATGGCCGTGGTATTGGTAGCTATGGTGATGTTTCCTGCTACAGCTTCCATGCTACGAAGGTGTTCAACTCTATCGAGGGCGGCTGCGTTTGCTATCATGATGCAGACTTTGGCAGAAAGCTCTATGAGCTGAAAAACTTTGGTATTCATGGTCCGGAGAGCGTTGAAGCAGTTGGTGCTAATGCGAAAATGAATGAGTTCTGCGCAGCCATGGGCTTGTGTAACCTGCGTCATGTGGATGGCGAGATTGCTAAACGTAAGGCTGTAGTAGAACGCTATAGAAGTTATCTGGAAGGCGTAGAGGGCTTGCAGCTCAGTCCGCTGCAGGAGGGCGTACAGCCGAACTATGCTTACTTCCCGGTGATTTTTGATGAGAAGGTCTTCGGTGCAAGCCGTAACGAAGTGTTTGACGCTTTGGCAAAAATCGGCGTTGGCGCACGTAAATATTTCTATCCGCTGACCAGTAGCTTTGATTGCTTCCATGGCCAGTATGATGTTATGGAAACTCCTGTTGCTGTGCATATCAGCAAGCGTGTGCTGACGCTGCCGCTGTATGCTGATCTGGCGCTGGAGGATGTTGACAGAATTTGTGAAGTAATTTTGGGGTGCAAAAAATGAAGGGTATAATTTTAGCAGGCGGCTCCGGCACAAGACTTTATCCGCTGACTAAGGTAACAAGTAAGCAGCTGCTGCCGATTTACGATAAACCGATGATTTATTATCCACTGTCTACGCTAATGCTGGCAGGAATTAAGGATATTTTGATCATTTCTACGCCTGAAGATACACCGCGCTTTGAAGAGCTGCTTGGCGATGGTTCTAATTTCGGCATTAGTCTGTCCTATGCAGTGCAGCCGAGTCCTGATGGCTTGGCACAGGCCTTTATTATTGGCGAAGAATTTATTGGAGATGATACCTGTGCAATGGTTCTGGGCGACAATATATTTTATGGCAGCTATTTCCGTAAAAACCTTGCTGACGCAGTGAAGGCAGCAGAGGAAGGCTATGCAACGATTTTTGGTTATTATGTCAAGGATCCTGAGCGCTTTGGCATCGTGGAATTTGACAAGAATCGTAACGTAGTTTCTGTAGAAGAAAAGCCGCAGCATCCGAAATCCAATTACTGCATTACTGGCTTATATTTCTATGATAACAGAGTCGTAAAGATGGCAAAGCAGGTTAAGCCTTCAGCTCGCGGTGAATTGGAGATTACTGATTTAAACAGACTGTATTTGAATGAGGGCAAGCTCAAGGTACAGTTACTGGGCCGTGGCTTTGCATGGCTTGATACGGGAACGATGGATAGCCTGATGGAAGCGTCTACGTTCGTACAGACTGTGCAGAGCAGACAAGGCGTGGTAATTTCCGCACCAGAGGAAATTGCTTATTTTGAAGGCTTGATTACGAAGGAGCAGCTTTTGGAATCTGCTGAGCTGTATGGAAAATCTCCGTATGGTGAGCATTTGAAGATCGTTGCTGAAGGCAAGTTTGTTTATTGATAAGCATTAGGAGAAATATGATGGATATTCCAGTATTACATTTTTTTAATAATAAATATGTTATACCAGCGGCTGTATCGTTTTATTCGATGTTAGAGAATGCTGATAAAAATTACAATTATATATTATATGTAGGACATAGTGATATTACAAAAGAAAATCAAGAAAAACTAAAAAAGACAATAGAAAACTTCAGTAACGCACAATTAAATTTTATAGATATGGATAATAAATTTGATGATTTATTTAAAAAAACAAAATGGGGGGGGAAAACTTCTCTAAAGAAATGTATTATAAATTTTTAGTCGCGTCCTTATTGCCGCAATATGATAAAGTTGTTGTAACTGATGTTGATGTTGTGTTTTTAGGAGACATAGCGAAAGAATTTATAGAATTTGACATAAATGAAGAATATTATTTAGCAGGTGCAAAAAGTGGGTTGAGTAGATTGGATTCTTGGATTGATAAGTTTTCTAGTCGGTATGATAAGGAATTTTCTATTGACGAGCGTAAATTGCTAAATTTTGCTGGCGGATACTATATCTTTAATTGTAAGAAAATACGCGAAGATAAATTAGAAAATAAATTCGTAGATTTTGCTTTGAAAAATTGCGAAAGAATTATTCAGCCAGAACAGGATACAATTAATATTTGTTGCGGTGATAAAAAGAAAGCACTTTCTCCAAGAGCTTTAGTTTGTACATACCTATATGATATGTACAAAAGTGAAGTTGATTATACTAAAGGATCAGGGTATGACGCTGATACAATAAAAGATGCATTAAATAATCCTATACAGGTGCATTATGCAACGACTAAAAAGCCTTGGCTAGAAGTATGCCCAAAACAAGAGTTGTGGTTTTCATATTTGGCTAAAACACCTTTTTTTGAAGAGTATATGCATAACTTAATGCCAGAAAATAGAAAAATATTATTTAAGTTCACATTGTTTGGTAGAATATTTAACTTTACTAAGGAACATGCTAAATAATAGAATAAAAATACCTTTATAAAAGCTAGTAAACTAATTTTTTAGTTTGTTTTAATATAAATATGAAATTAAGAGAGTTAGTTGAATCGTAGAATTTTGTATCGAGGTGTAATTGATGAACATTATCGTAACTGGTGGCGCTGGTTTTATTGGCAGCAACTTTATCTTTCATATGCTGAAAAAGTATCCAGACTACCGCATTATTTGTCTGGATAAGCTGACCTATGCAGGTAATCTTTCAACGTTGGAGCCTGTAATGGATAATCCTAACTTTCGCTTTGTCAAAGCAGACATCTGCGACAGAGTAGCGGTGAATAAGCTTTTTGAAGAAGAAAAGCCTGATATCGTGGTAAACTTTGCTGCGGAGTCGCACGTCGACCGCTCTATTGAAGATCCTGGCATTTTCTTGCAGACGAACATCATGGGTACCGCAACACTGATGGATGCATGCCGTAAGTATGGCATCAAGCGCTATCATCAGGTTTCTACAGATGAGGTTTATGGCGATTTACCGCTCGACAGACCTGACCTGTTCTTTACGGAGGAAACGCCGATTCATACCAGCAGTCCGTATTCTTCTTCTAAAGCTGGTGCAGACCTGCTCGTTATGGCTTATCACAGAACTTATGGCCTGCCGGTGACCATTTCTCGCTGTAGCAATAACTATGGTCCGTATCATTTCCCTGAAAAGCTGATTCCGCTTATGATTGCGAATGCCTTGGCAGATAAACCGTTACCGGTATATGGTGAAGGCCTGAATGTGCGCGATTGGCTGTATGTTGAAGACCATTGCAAGGCTATTGATTTGATTATTCATAAGGGCAGAGTAGGCGAGGTATATAATATCGGTGGTCATAATGAGATGCGCAATATTGATATCGTCAAGCTAATTTGTAAAGAGCTAGGCAAGCCGGAGAGCCTGATTACGCACGTAACCGACCGCAAAGGTCATGATATGCGCTATGCAATCGATCCAACAAAAATCCATAAAGAGCTGGACTGGCTGCCGGAGACAAAGTTCGCTGACGGCATTAAAAAGACCATTAAATGGTATCTTGAGAATCAGAAGTGGTGGAAGGATATCATTAATGGTGAGTATCAGAATTATTATAAGAAGATGTATGGAAATAGGTAAAAAAGAGGCCAGCATAGCTGACCTCTGGGTTGCTATATCTTCGATTGTCCGCAATTAGTTCTTAAATCTTCACGCTTATACTTAAATTTTTCTGATGCCAGCGAATTAGTTTCATCAAAGTGATTCGATTTGATATCCAATATACTGCATAACAGCTCATAGGCTAAGTCATTAGTCCAATAAAAGTTTTCATGCTTTTTCAGTGTATCGTATACTTCTTGATGCTGTGCTATATACTCATCAGCAAAATAAGTAAAAAACGGAATCCTTACGCTCGCCAGGCCTTCAAAGTTTGGCGAGCGTCTTTTGTCTGGAACAGTGGCATGATCAGAGAAGTAGACCATCGCCTGTAGGTTAAGGTTATCCTTAGCATAGTTGAAAATTTGCTCAAGCACGGAATCTGTATAAGCAATGGAATTAGCATAGTTTAATTCTAGTTCATATTTTCCAGCAGTACCAAATTTAGTAAAGCTTTCAGGATAACGATTAAGAAAATTAAAATGGCTTCCTTTTAAGTGGACAACAAGGAAATTATTTTTAGTTGTATCTAATTCTCCTAAATAATCTAATAAAGATTCGTCATATTGAATTTGATTAAGTTCCTGTTTCGTCCATTTTGCAACATCTGCAGTATTGGCAATTAATGTGACCGGGGTATCAGCACTACCAAGGTGGCCTTGGTTGCTATACCAGTGAACTTTATATCCCGCCTTATGCGCTATATCGATAATAGAGCATGATTCATAGAATTTTTTATCATTATATTGGTTTATCTCTGTCATTGCATTAGATACAGCTATTACAGTGCCTGGAAGAATAGAGAAAGCATTAGGGAAAAGAATAAAGTTTTTGCTTTGAGCCATCCTGTCGAGCCAAGGAGTGGTATTATATTTGTACTCTTTATTGAAGGCCTTCATATAGTCGCGTGATGCAGATTCGCCGATGACAATGAGAATGGTTTGCGTTTTTTGGCTTTTGTTTAATGATGTAACCTGTAACTTGCTGATACGTTCCTGCATATTTTGTGTGTATTGCAGATTAGTTGCCAGATATTCTTTGACATCTAAATAAAATTCTACAATGGCTGTTCGAATAAAAACGCCATGCTTTTTCTTCCAAAGATATATAGATAAAAAAATGGCTGTAGCAGCGATTACTGCTAGATTAATAATAGGAGTAGATTGTAATATTATTAGTTCTTGGTAGTTAAAGAACAAAACGATGAGCGTAGTGCAAATACTGCTAAAGAAAGCGGTAATATTAAGCGTTAAAGGCATGGATTTAATATACTCAATAATTTCGTTGTAGTGAGTTTCTTGAATCATTTCCATACCATTTTCGTTGATGCAAGCTTTGTACAGACCATAATAAATTAATTGTGCTATAGGGATAGCGAGCATAATTAATTCTGCAAGAGTAATAAATATAGTGGCAGGAATAGCGAGCCAGCTAACTTGCTGCGCTAGAATACCAAGAGAAGAAATCCATGCGATAAAATATAAGCCGAATACAGCTTCGAAGTGAAATTCAAAATCAGAAGAAACCTTGTGATTACTGATGAAGTAAAGAGTGGGGTACGTAAGAATCCAAAGTACTGCTATAACTGCTGGAATTAAGAACAGCGGTGAAGATAAGGGCAAGCTGGCGAGAGCAGCTGGCAGTACCGCTAAAATGGCGCAGGGAACAAAACGTCGCATTTGCAGATAAGTTGCTTTGTTTCCTAAGCCGTGGGAGATTTTTAAGTAGTAGATGTAGGAAAACAGGTAAAACACAATCGCTGTTATAATATATGTTGTATGGATGTAAATCATAATATCAGAACTCCTCTGCAGACTAATATTCAGTTAATTTAAAAACATCTTTATCATAGCAGAAAACTACTATAGAGTCAATTTTAGAGTGGTTAAATTGATGACGTATAATAAGTTGCACAAATTCAAAAAGATAGACATAGAGACTACCTTTACTTACAGAGATTCTCTGGGGATAGAAGGTTTTAGCCAGAACCATTAGCAATCTGAATCAAAAATGCTTGGCTCAAATGTGAAATTTTCGTCAGAGAATTGGCTGCGTTTACGTACCAATAACGTTATTGAATGTGTAAACAGAGAAATAAAGTGTCGCACAAGAGTGATAGGCATGGTTCCTAATGGTGAATCAGCATTGATGCTTGTATGTGCAAGATTACGTTATTAGCCAGCGATGACTGGGGAAAAAACGTTACTAGAACATGAAATATCTAACAGATATGCTTGCCGAAGAACTGTATTGCGAAGCAGAAATATCTTAAAAACAGCTAACTTAATAAGCGAATGTATCTAAAGCAGAAGCTAGTGGATATTTAATGGTGAAGTGCACTAACCGTTAAATTTATACAACTAAACTTCTACTAGGATGTATGAAGAAATTTGCGAAAAACTATGACAGTACCAATTTCGTTAGAGCAAAACCACAGAACTGTTAAAGCCTAACCACAACTTTCGCCATAGCGAAACCACAAAATCTGTTAAGGCCTAACCACACAAACGTTAGAGCGCATACCACAACTTTTGGAGGATTTATTTGTTTAGATGTGGCGTAGCAGAAGTTTTAGTCTGTTAAAGCCATTATTGTTTTTAAACAGGGAAGGTTTGGATATGACCACAAAAGGTGTAATAGGTTGACCCATAGATTTGGACTAGGTCGGGCACAAGAATGTAATAGCGAAACCACAAAATGGACTAGGCTTTAATAGAGCACAAAAATTGGACTAGGTCGACCCAACCACAAGTAATGGACTAATGCAGTACAGCTTTTCTGTTTGCCAGATTGGCTGTACTCCCGCTTTTTAATTGTTTGAGATTTGGACACGCTGGTGAATTTTGGCTGACACATCAGCATATAAGTTCACATCAAAACCTTCTGCTACTTCAAAGCTGACAAATAAACAGTATGGTATTGCTGTTTTAATCTTATTAGCTTCTTCTTTACAATTTACTTTAATGATAAGGTCATCATCATTCCAGACAATTGGATTTTCTCCAATAAAAATTTCATGTTGCAATGAACCTTTCCGAACTGCTTGCCATTCTGTATTTTGGCGGGCTGGAACAAGACCTTTCCCACTATCATCAATATTGAACCAAAGTTGTGCACCACGATATGTTTGCTTATTTGGTGCAATAGGAGAAAGATAGGATAATGTAACAGTCAATTTCCGTTTCATTAGGCGAGACGAAAAATCTACAGGAAGAGGAAGTCTAAAAATATTTCCTTCATCTTTCTTTAATGCTCCAAGCCCTATCAGTGTGATCCGCTCCTTGGTACACTCTATAACACGACTTATATTGGGCACACCGTTTCCAAGCCACTTGCTTAATTGTTTCAGTGAAGCTCCCATTGCCAAAGCAAGTTTTTCAGCAATTGGTTCCCAAGATGCACCATGTGTAAGCATCGCTTTCAGAAGAATTGCGGTAGCTTCAACTGGTATTTTGGAGCCTGTTTGAGCAAGAAACACCTGATTTAGTACATCATGACATTTGGCTGCTTCATGTGTTATTTGTGCAGCAGCATCACTTGTTCCAAAAGAAAAAGCACATCCATCGGCATCACCAGTTCCATATGGAGCGGCAGATAAACATCCTGGCTCACGCAGAGATTCTACCCAATCGATTTTGCCATCAAATTTTCCCCTGATAAATTCTCTGCCACCATAATAAAACAAGTCTGGAGTAATAACAGAACGATATCCTTTTCCGATTGCAGATACAGGGGATGGCAGCCCCCTGTCAACAGCCCAAATAAAACGAGCAGTTTCATTTGCATTAGTGAAATCATCATACAGAGCACCGATTGTAAGACCATTCAAACTTTCTGCTGGTGCCAATATTTTGAGATTGCGCTGATTAGCTTTTATGGTTTCGCCAAAAATGCTACTTCTCTGTGATATATTAAGAGCTTTTAATTCATCAAACGGTTTATCTACAAAGTTAACAATTTCTGGATGGTTACCTGCACTTATGATAAATAAAATATTCTATTTATAAGCCAAGAAATCGAGTAGTCGAGCAGTTGGACTCATTGTGGTAGCCAACTGCCGCACAGGATCTCCAATAGATAAATTGATTACTTTAGTATTAGGTGCCGTGGCACTTTCTTGACCATCTCCTTCCATCATTCTCTTTACAGCTCGATGAAGAACATCGATAAACATGCTATCATCAGGAACACATTCTGTTATCTTATCAAATCCATTTTGCTTTGGTCGTAGAATTGGTCGCACATATACGGGACTACTAATAGGAGCCTCGTTCCTTTTAATATCACCATAAATTGCAAGAGAAACCATTGATGTGCCATGAACGCGATATTTGCTTTCATATGCAGAAGCATAGTCATCAGGATCATCGACGATAACTCGCCCACGAAGCAGACGGTGATTCTGCATTGGCATACCATCGAAAACGGCAACCACAGCATCACCTGTCGGCAATGGTGCTTCTTCAGCAGAAGTACATATTTCTGAATCAGTTGCAGAAACAAACATGGATTGGCAAACTGGGCGGAAGAACATGATATCGTCAACTTGCGACAATTCAATTTCTTCGTATCGATTAACTAATCCCTCAATAGAAACTCTAGGCAACTCAACTAACATGCCATGATAAAAAATTTCTCCTATTACACATTCTTGAATTATGCGTCCACCTAAAGATTGAATTTCGTGGCGAATCGCTTCAACCGCATTTCTTCTTTTTGTTTCGTCACTTCTAAAGAATAGTTCAATCTCAAATGGGACAGGCGAATCACCGTCAAATTCCAATGATTCACGCCAATAGTCCAAAGCATGTGTTTCTGCAATTCGATCTCTTGCATCCCATTTTCTTATATCATTTATATGGGTAAAAATATCACGTAGACCTGCAAAACCACGTTTGAAAACATCGCTTTCACCATTTTGACGTCTTTGCCATAATGATAATAATTGGGCCATTGCCTGTTGATTAGACATTACACAATATAGTTTCCCATTTAGAGAATCATCAACTCTTTCACCAGAGTCTTTATCAACTTGATAAAAATCATCATCGGGATTAAAAGGTTCAACTTCGCTATCAAATATCCATTCAAGACCATCTGTATTCTTCACTGCTGTATAAAAATTATCGACGGTTCCAATTATTTCAAAAACTAAGGCAAACTCAGGGTTGATTCCGGTTGGTGATTGTTGGAGCTTTAAGGCTTTCTGCTCAAAAGCATTTTTGAGCAAATTAAAGGATGGTTGCAATCGAGTAAATTGTCTTCCAAAAGAAGGTCTTACAGTCTTTGTAAATACGGGAGTTTTGTGCTCACGATCTGCCCGCTCTGGCGACGGAAATAATATTAAAGGTCTGTCTGGCATGTTTCTACTCCTCCCTGATTTTTATGTGCAATGATTACTTGAGCTTGCCAGCTACGAATGGCTCTTTCGGTAATTTCTTTCACATTATCATTTGGTAGACTTAAAACATATTGTCTATAAACTGATAGTGCAAATTCCTCCGCTTCTGCGTAGCTTATACCTAAGGTTTTCTTCGCAAGCGTGCTTGGCTGCAAACCAAACTTAAAATCTCTTTCCTTTTCAAAGAAACGATAATATTCTTCTAAATTGCTTCGAGTCGGTTTAGGTATATCTAGCCGAATTTGAAATCTTCTCCACGCTGCTTTATCAAGCAAATTGTCATGATTTGTAGCGGCAATGGCAATTACATAACTCGGAAGTGCATCAATTTGCATTAGTAAAGAACTTACGACTCGCTTAATTTCACCTGTTTCATGGACATCGCCTCGTTCTTTTCCCAATGTCTCAAATTCATCAAAAAACAAAACACATTCTCTCGTTTTAGCATATTCAAATAATTTTGATAATCTTGACGCTGTCTCACCAAGGTAAGAACCAATGATACTTTCATACCTAACTGTAAGAATAGGAATCATTAACGCTTCTGCTATTGCTTCTGCCAATGAAGTTTTTCCGTTTCCAGGGGGGCCAATCAATAGTAGCTTATTTCTGGGATTTATTCCATATGATTGTAACAAATCAGCACGGTTTTGTTCATTAATTAAATCTTGGCAAGTTGACCGGACATAAGCTGGAAGAATTAGATGATTAAGTCTTTTCTGGGGAATTTTTTCAGAAAATAAACTTTGATCACTTATACCACCACGAATAATTGCCGGTGAGTTAGGATTTTCTCTTGTAATTGGTCTGCAAGAGTTCTTTAGCAATTCTTCAATTTTTGCCGCAAGTACAGTGTGTTGCTTTGCGCGCTCTTCTGCACATAATGCTTCTGCTGCTTTCCTAAAACTTGCAGAATCATTTACTAAGCCGTACCTTATTAATTCACATAACAAATCTGCTCTTGCCATAATTATTTACCTCCTAAAATTTCTAACGACAATTGGCAAGCAGCGTCACAATAGGTCATTAGGAATATCAATAAAATTGTTTTCACAAAAATCATAAAAACTCTTTACTGCCAAATTGCTCGGCACAACGTGATCATTTTCCCATCGGTTAATCGTTGAGTAACTAACATTAATTGCATTTGCTAATTGCTTTTGACTTAATTTCAGTCTCTTACGAACAGAAATTACAAATTCTGAAAATGTCATAATCGAACCTCCAAATATAGCATACGCTACATTTTATTTATTGTATAAGTATAGCATATGCGATATCCTTTTACAAGGTGTCTGATAAGCGTCAAATCATATTCATTCACCAGATATTTTATGTGCTAAATAGACAGAGAGTGGAGTTAAATAGATGGAATGGAGAAAGTTTTTTGGGGAGGTTTAGTGTATATATGACTGAAACCAAAATGAGATTACATACTTGACAAAATAGAGAAAAATACCTACAATAATGACAAACACAAAAGAAAGGGGCTGAACTCATGACTACTCATCTGGAACATTGTTTTACTGAAAAAGGAAGACAAGGGTTATGCAATTTGTTTGAAGGCTCTATTGAATGCAGAAATCAGATTTTAAAAAACTATCCTATTAGAAATTCAAAAGGAAATTTGGTTTGGGACGTATTGTTTAGAATGCTTATGGAAGAAATGGAGTCTGATTTTGGTTTTGTTAGTTGTGAAGCTTTTATTGCTAACAGAGGATGTTGGAATTTTGCATTGATTTATTCGGATGGTATTTTGTTTTCAATTATGCGTGAACAAAGATTTATACAGTTGCAAAAGGAATTGACAAAAAACAGTAAGTCAACACATTATGCTGTTAGTTTAGCTAGAATTCTTAATGTTGGGGTGAAGAATCAACAAGGGTGTTTATTCTCTGTTACTGATGATGAAGTTGACCAACGCTCAGCTGATATAGCTAGTAAATTGTTACAACGCTTAGATATAGATAGTGATTTAATAGAAGGCTTCGTTATGATTTTAATTGATGCGGACGATACACATTTATATTCTGTCAGGATGGTATTAGTGAATGGTGCATTGGAAATATGCGAGGAATACAGTCTAAAAGATTATATTCAAATTAAGGAGCCTATTATTGTTGAATCCGTTCAAGAATATCCTGATGCTAAACCTGATGATCCGAGCAAAAATCTTAAATTAACAGGTAAAGCTGAAGCAAGAAAGGCTAAAAGACAAGGAGCGCTTAAACAAATCAGTGCTTCTGAGGTAAATGAAAATATCAAGTAATACGTTGGAGGTAAGTGTCATGAAGGGAAAATTTAATAATCAAAGGTTAAAAGATGCCATGGAATTACGTTGTATGTCTATTACAGAGTTATCACAATCAACTCACATCTCACGACAGACAATAACTGAATATAGGACTAATCCGGAATGTAATCCCGACATTTTAAAAATTAAGCATATTGCTGAAACATTAAATTTTCCGTTCAGCTTTTTCTTAGAAAAAGGCTTACCGATGAAAAGTAACGCTGCATACTTCAGATCGCAACTTACGACCAAACAGTATTACAGAAAAGCGCAGCAAGTGAAGCTTAAATTAATAGCAAGCATATATGATTTTTTAAAGGAATATATAGAGTTTCCCGCTTTTAATGTTCCTGTTTATGCTAATTTGAAGCCAGAAAATGCTGCAGAACAGTTAAGAAAAGAATGGGGGTTAGGTGAGAGACCTATAGAAAACATGATTCCACTGCTTGAGCAACATGGAATATTGATAGTTTGCCTTGAGACTGAGACTGACGCTATAGATGCTTTTACTCAAAGGTTTTCCCTGGACAATGGAGACAAGATATACGTTATCGGGTATTCTGCTAATAAAAAATCAGCTTCAAGAGTTCATTTTGACTTAGCTCACGAATTAGGACATATTTGCTTGCATGATTGGCAAGAGGTTGATGAACTTGAAAGAGAAGAATTCAAGTCAAGAGAACAGGAAGCCAATAGCTTTGCATCAGCATTCCTATTACCGGAAAAAACAATTTTAAGAGATTTAGATACTTGTGATTTGAGCATAAAAGGGTATAGTAAATTAAAAAGAAAATGGCGTACCTCAATTGCTGCTTTGTTGATGAGAGCTAATAGATTGGGTGTCATAGACAATATGGCGTATAAGGATATGATTATTAGAATGCAAAAGCAGGGGATTAGAAAACAAGAGCCATTGGATAACGAATTAATTACTGCTGAGCCTAGTATTTTGAAAACAGCAGTCAATTTATTATTGAGTAATAATGTTTTTGACAGGAACGATTTTATGAATGCTTTGACTTATGAAGGATGCATATCTTTGTACCCAGAACAGGTCGAAGAATTGCTTGGGTTGCAGAAAGGAACTTTGCAGACTAAAATATTAGATTTTAATCATTTACTTTTAAAACAAAAATTAAAAACAATTTAAGTATAAGAGATGCATAGGGATATGCATTCTAGAGTATAGCAGAACACCGCCAAGCGAGCGCGTATAGCGTGCATGGCGGTGTTTGTTGTTGACATTGTGATTAATTAAAAGAGGTTAATTGACTAATGCCAAAATCTTCCGTTCTTAATTATTTAAACATCAAAAGGTTTAACTTGTAATACTTGACTCTGTTGACAGTATTAATTAGCAAATGTTCCTTAGGCATTGACTCAAGGCGTATTTTTATAGTTTTTTGAGATTTGTCCGTCAGTTTTACCAGTTGAGCCATCGGAACACCTTGACCATAAAACAAAGCTGCCTGCAAGAGAATGTAGTAAATGTTTTGCAGTAAATCATCATCACTGATAAATTTATCAACTTTAGCTCTGTATGTTTCCAACTGAGCCTCTTTGCGTTGAAGTACAGCAATTGTATCATTAAAAGTAGATAACAAGAGTCGCATAAAACCAGTGACAAACGGAGTCATATCGCCTCTGTTTCGTTCACTGTCAGCTTCTTTGAAAAGAGCGTAATAAGTTGCACGATTTTTTTTTATAAAAATAGATAACCTTAATGAAGCTAATGGGTGGAAGTGTTTAGATAGAAAATAAGAGGTAATAAATCTATCCGTTCTGCCATTACCATCATAAAAGGGATGGATATAAGCGAAAAAATAATGGAATATACTTACCCTGACAAGTAATGGAACGCTTTCATCGTTTAAAAGCTCTAAAGCATACTGCATTAAACTTATAACCCTTTCTTCAGGCATAACTCCTTGATGAATAGTTTTGCCAGTGCCGGAATCAATATCAACAGAAGACTTTCGGAATAATTTACCGTCTAATTCGTTGTCAGGATTTTCTGCAATAACTTCAGCATGTGCAAAATCATCGTAAAAAGCTCTTACGTCTTCACATGTTTTGAATTCTATATCAGTTCTCCCCAGCAAATCTTGGTACTTATGAATTACTGAAGTGAAGCGTGCCGAACGTGGTGCAGTACCGTCAATAATATCACGCAATTCTTTCCTTGTGCTATGGATACCTTCTATTTCATTGGTAGATTTAACTTCTTCAAGTATAGACAATAACGTAAATTGATCTAACACTATTTTAGGCACAGAATGTATTACATACAACAGTGTTTCGTAAGATTTGTATATCTGCTCCATGAGTAGCGCTATTTCTTGCGTGTAAATGAGAAATGCTGAATAAGTATTCTTGCGATTATATTCTTTGATGGGCATATCAAAATGTTGGGTAAAAGGTGCGGCATAGCGTTTGGAATACTCTAATTCATAGCCGCTTTCATTGGTATAATATGCTTTTTTTAGTGGTTCGTATTTCATATTTACTCCTAACGTCTTTGGTAAAAAAGGCCGATTTTCCAAAAGACAGCTAACGTCTTTGGTAAAAAAGGCCGATTTTCCAAAAGACAATTAACGTCTTTGGTAAAAAAGGCTGAATTTCCAAAAGACAACTAAAATCTTGCGAATTGATGTACATACCATAGAAAGAAGATGTTAACAGCATACTGTTTTCTCTCCTTTAATTATAATATTTGCTCCAGCAAAATACAACATAGGGTACTGAACAAAAAAGCAATACACATAGCATACGGAAGATCCGGATACCGTAGGTATTACCAATTTTGTGTAAATTTCTGTAACCTACTTTACAAAATCTGCGCTATATACTTTTCTTTACGAGAAAACTACAACCTTTTATTGACAGTTACAAAGAATTACTGTATTATCATGCACATAACTTAATAATGGGCGATGAAGAGAAGAGTAAATGTACGAGCCTGGCAAAGAGAGCCTTCGTGACGGTGCAAGAGGGAGCAGGTGGTGACATTGAAGATGGTCTTGGAGCCGATGGGCTGAGATGCTTGCATTTAGGCCGTCCGGGTGCACCCGTTACAGTGCTGGAGTATTAAAGGGTAAACCAACCCCTGCGTACTTGATGAGGTCCGTGTGGTGACATATGGATGAATTAGGGTGGTATCACGAAGCAGCGCTTTCGTCCCTGTATTTTTACAGGAACGGAAGCTTTTTTATTGCTTATCCTCCTGTAGCAAGTCGAAAATCTGAGTTAGGAAATGTAGGAGGAACAAACAATGCCGATTAAAATCAATGACCATTTATCCGCTATCTGCCAACTGCAGGAGGAAGGAATTTTTACCATGACTGAGCAACGCGCGACAACGCAGCGTATTCGTCCGCTGAAGGTGTGCGTGCTGAACCTGATGCCGCTGAAGAAACCGACTGAAATTCAGCTGCTGCGCCTTTTGGGCAATTCTCCGCTGCAGATAGAGGTTGATTTCTGCCGTACCGTGAGCCGTGAAACTACGCACACCGATAATTCGTATCTTGACCGCGCTTATCTGGAGTTTGATGATATCAAGGACCGTTATTATGATGCCTTCTTAATGACGGGAGCACCGGTAGAAACTATTCCCTTTGAGGCTGTAGATTACTGGAAGGAAATAGAAGCCTATCTTGATTGGGCGGAATACCACTGTTATTCTACGATGACGCTGTGTTGGGGTGCGCAGGCTGCCTTGTACCATTATTACGGTGTAAACAAAACTGTTTTGCCGGCGAAGATGTTTGGCATCTTCCCCTATGGGCTGACAGTGAAAAATCATCCGCTACTGCGTGGCTTTGACGACAGATACTTTATTCCACAGTCACGCCATACCGCGGTTGATGATGATGCGATTGATGCCTGCAAGGCACTGCAGGTGCTGTCACGTTCGGTAGAAAACGGTATCAACATCTGTGCGACCAAGGATTTGCGCCGCATCTTCGTCTTAGGTCATTTTGAATATGATCGCTATACGTTGGCTAATGAATATTTCCGCGATAAGAAAAAGAATTTGCCGATTGATTTGCCGGAATTCTACTTCCCCGATGGCGATACAACGCAGGAGCCTGTGTTTAAATGGCGCAGCTACGCGCATCTGTTCTATATGAACTGGCTGAACATCGTTTACCAGAATACGCCGTATGACTTGCACGAGCTGGCACCGGCGAGCGGTAACAAGCTGGATAAGGCTATAGGCGAATATAACAAAATTCTTTTGCAGCTGCAGCGCATGGGTGCCGCAATTCCTGCCAACCAATAATTTGAAGATGATAAATTTTTGAAGGAGCGATAGAAAATGAGTGATTTTAAGATCAATACCAAATGTTTAGTAGGCGGTTATAAACCGGGCAACGGCGAACCGCGTCAGATTCCTATTATCCAATCCACTACATTTAAGTACGATACAAGCGAGGCAATGGGCAAGCTGTTCGACCTGGAGGCTACAGGCTATTTTTACTCCCGCCTGCAAAACCCGACCTGCGATTTCGTAGCAGCTAAGATTGCGGAGCTGGAGGGTGGCGCTGCAGCGATGCTCACTTCTTCCGGTCAGGCAGCTAACTTCTTTGCCCTGTTCAACATCTGCGAGGCGGGCAGCCATATTGTTGCTTCTTCTTCGATTTACGGCGGCAGCTATAATCTGATCGATGTAACGTTAGCGAAGATGGGCGTAACAGCAACCTTTGTTTCTCCTGATGCGACGGACGAGGAGCTGGATGCTGCTTTTCAGGACAATACCAAGGCTGTGTTTGGCGAAATTATCGCTAACCCCGCACTGACGGTGCTGGATATTGAAAAATTTGCCAACGCGGCGCATCGTCATGGTGTGCCTTTGATCGTGGACAACACCTTCCCGACACCGATTAACTGCCGTCCGCTGGAATGGGGCGCAGACATCGTAACGCATTCTACTACGAAGTATATGGATGGTCATGCTGCCTGCCTGGGCGGTGCGATTATCGACGGTGGCAGGTTCGACTGGCTGGCGCATGCCGACAAGTTCCCCGGTCTGTGCGCACCGGATGAATCATATCACGGAATTACCTACGCCGAAAAGTTTGGCAAGGAAGGCGCGTTTATTACTAAGGCAACAGCGCAGCTGATGCGTGATTTCGGCGCTATGCAATCACCGCAAAGCGCGTTCATTCTGAATCTTGGCTTGGAATCCCTGCATGTGCGTATGCCGCGCCATGTAGAAAACGCTCAGGCTATAGCGGAATTTTTGGAGCAGCAGCCGCAGGTGGAATATGTCAACTACCCCGGACTTAAATCCAATAAATACTATGCTCTGGCGCAAAAATATCTGGGCAACGGCGGCTGTGGCGTAGTTTCCTTCAACCTGAAGGGAGGACGCAAGGCAGCGGAAGCCTTTATGAAGAGCTTGCAGCTTGCGGCAATCGAAACACATGTTGCCGACGCGCGCACCTGCTGCCTGAACCCGGCAACTACAACGCATCGCCAGATGACGGATGAGCAGCTGGCGGTGGCCGGTATTCCTGCAGGCTTGGTGCGTCTGTCCTGCGGTCTGGAGGATAAGGAAGATTTGCTGGCAGATTTGCAGCAGGCTTTGGCAGGCATTGCAGAGTAAAGCGTGTTAGCACTAAATAAAGTTTGAAGGCTGGTCCTGTGGGCCGGTCTTCTTTTTTACATAGTTATGCTATACTATTTATTTACATCTTGCGTATTAAAGTGTACAATAAATGTAATCAAGTCTGGCAAAAAACAGATATTTTGCTTAGATAAAGCTGTAATAAATGGAGGAAGGGGCTATGTGTATGGATTTGTATAATGTACAAAAGCTGCTGCAGGCCAAGATTCTGACCGGCAGCGAGCTGATGCACCGCCAAATTGAGTCCTGCTGCGGCAGTGACATGATGAGCGATGTTCTGGCCTTTACCAAACGCAACACCTTGCTGTGCACGGGACTGACTAATATGCAGGTAGTGCGCACCGCCGATATGACGGAGCTGAGCGCGCTGGTATTTGTGCGTGGAAAGGTGCCTGATGCTGATATTGTGGCAGCGGCGGCGGAAAATAATCTGCCGGTTCTGGCTACCGATTATACTTTATTTGAAGCCTGCGGCATTCTTTACGGAGCAGGTATCCGTGGCTGCAGCAAAAAGGAGTAAGCAAAATGACAGACAGTAAATCAGTAAAATTAGCCTTTGACTGCGTTGGCGGCGATTTTGAACGCGCAGGCGAAGCCTCTTCTAAAATAAAAAAGATGCTGCAGCGCTTAGGCATTCCTGCAGATATTGTACGCCGTATTGCCATCGGCACCTATGAGGCGGAAATGAATGTTATCATTCACGCCGGCGGCGGCAATGTAGCGGCCGAGGTGTTCCCGGATGCTACGGTTATTACTGTAACCGACCACGGCCCCGGAATCCCTGATATCAATAAGGCCTTGCAGGAGGGCTGGTCTACTGCGCCTGATTATGTGCGTCAGATGGGCTTTGGCGCCGGCATGGGCCTGCCTAATATGGTAAAGTGCTCTGATAAGTTTGATATTCAGTCCAAGGTGGGTGAAGGAACCTGCATCACGATGCAGTTCAAGCACCAGAGCGAGGATTTATAAGAGATTTTAGGAAACGAGGTGATACGCAATGGCTCCTCAACCAACAACATATTTCCATTCGGTGGAATTGCAGCGGAATAAATGTCAGGGCTGCGTATCCTGCGTCAAGCTGTGTCCGACAGAGGCCATCCGCGTACGCAACGGCAAGGCGGAGATTTTGGGAGACCGCTGCATTGACTGCGGTGCCTGTGCTGCAGGCTGTCCCTATCATGCCTTTAACGTAAAAACCGACACGCTGGATGGATTGGCAGATTATGCTTATAATATTGTGCTGCCCGCACCTTCATTGTATGCGCAGTTCCCGGATAATATTCCGCTGGAAAGCATCTGGCAGGGTCTGCATAATATAGGCTTTGATGAAATTTTTGATGTTTCACTGGCTTCGGAGTATATCGCTCTTGAAATAGAAGAATATGTAAAAAAGAACAGCAACGGTCGTAAGCCGCTGATTTCTTCTACCTGTCCCGCAGTTATGCGTCTGATTCAGGTAAAGTTCCCCGAGCTGATTAAGCAGGTGGTGCCTGTACTGCCGCCGGCAGAAGCTGCCGCGATTTACGTAAAGCGTGAAGCAGCGGCGCGCAAGCAGCTGCCGAAGGAGCTGATAGGCGTATGGTTTATCTCGCCCTGTCCATCCAAGGAAACTAATATCCGCCAGTCAGTAGATGTGCATCATACAGAGCTTACCGGCAGCTTCAGCCTGTCGGAGATTTACGGACTGCTGCTGAAGAATCTTGGCGGCACGCATGAGCTGAATGTGCGCACCGGTTCCTCCTATGGCATGGCCTGGGGAACCTATGGCGGCGAAATTGAAAGCGCCGGTATTACCAACGGTCTGGCAATTCACGGTATTGATAATGTGTATGACCTGCTGGAGCAGGTTTCTATGAATAAAATGCCGCAGCTTGATTATGTGGAATGCAGTGCCTGCAAAGGAGGTTGCCTGGGCGGCCTTTTGGCAGCAGAAAACAAGTTCGTGGCTGAATGCAATCTGCGCAGGCGCATCGCAAGCCTGCGGAAGCAGGAGCCGGCGGACAGGCGTGAGGCGATGGCGCGCACGATGGTGCTGGAGGACTTCCCGCATTCGGAGGCTTACCGCAAGAAGCTGGTGGCGCGTCCTATGATGCAGCTTGATGATGATATCATGGAAGCGATGAAAAAGTTCGAGCGTATGGAAGAAGTGCTTTGCTCCTTGCCCGGTCTGGACTGCGGTGCCTGCGGTGCGCCCAGCTGCCAGGGACTGGCGGAGGATATCGTGCAGGGTAAGGCGCACGAAATAGATTGTATTTTTAAATTGCGTGCCAGTGTACATAAATTGTCACAGGGCATGCTGGAGCTGGCTAAGCAGATACCTATTTATCATGAGCCAGCAGAAATAAATAAAACGGAGGCAGACAACGATGAAGGTTAAAGAGATGATTGAGAAGCTTGATTTGAAGCTTCTGACTAAGGATGTAAGCGAGGACGCTTTATATGCAGAGGTAGAAGGCGGTTATGCTTCCGATTTACTGAGTAATGCAATGGGCCAAGGTCAGCCCGGTATGGTTTGGGTAACGATGCAGGGACATCAGAATGTTGCTGCTGTTGCTTCCCTGATTGGCTTTGCGGCAGTTATTGTAGCAGGCGATGGTCCGGTTGCGGAGGATACACTGCACAAAGCAAATCTGAATGATGTTGTTGTTGCGGCAACCGAGGAGCCTGCTTTCGAGGTTATCGGCAAGCTGTATGAATTGGGTGTTGGCAAGAAGGACTAAGCAATGCAGACAGTTCTGGCGGATTTACATGTACATACGCTGCTTTCGCCCTGTGCTGAGGTAGAAATGACACCGCATCACATCGTGATGCGTGCCGCCGAGTATGGCATTGGCGCGGTTGCCATTACCGATCATAACGCCAGTGCCAACGTGCCGGCTGCGCTGGAGGCAGCGCAGCGCTACGGCGTGAAGGTGTTCCCCGGTATGGAAGTGGAAAGCAGCGAAGAGGCGCATATTGTGGCGCTGTTTGATACGCTGGAGCAGCTGCAGAGCTGGCAGCTGCTGGTTGATGGGCACATGAACGGTATGCCGAATGATGCGGAACGTTTCGGTGCTCAGTATGTAGTAGATGCCGAGGACGAGTTTGTGCGCGAGGAGCAGCGTCTGCTGCACGCACCGCTGTCGCTGACAGCGGCGCAGGTGGTGCAGCAGGTTGCAGCCTTGGGCGGGCTCACTATTGCCGCTCACATCGACCGTCCTTCCTACAGTATTTTGGGACAGCTTGGTTTTATTGAGCCGGACTTCGGCTTTGCTGCTGCCGAAATATCCGATGCAGGCTGGCGTCGCAAGATGCAGTCGAAGCTGCAGCGTTTGGCTGGTTATCTGCCGTTTATTACGAATTCCGATGCACATAATATTTATGATTTTGTACAGGGACCGAAAAATTTACTCCAGGTGGAGAAATTAACGATAGCAGAGCTGAAATTGGCGCTGGCAGGCAAAGGGATGCGTAATGTCCTACCGGGACAATTTTCAGATTTTTGTAAAGAATAGCACAAATAGAGTACACTATATAGCAAAAATAACATAAATAGTATTGTGTATTTGCTTGCAAAATGGTATACTGAGTTGGTAAGTTTACAAAAAATCCTTTAGAGGAGGGGTAGTATGAACAATAGTGAAAACCGTCTTGAGCGTAAATGCAGCTGCTGCGGCGGCGAAAATCCGGAAAAGCAGCGCATAGATGCCATTCTGGAAAAGTACGCAGATGTTAAGGGACCGTTGATTCCTATTCTGCAGGAAGTGCAGAACCTGTACAACTATTTGCCTAAGGATGTACTGGAGTATATTGCCGATAAAACAGGTACGCCTATTTCCGAAATTTACGGCGTGGTAACCTTTTATTCATTGTTCCATCTTAATCCGCGCGGACGCAATGTTATTCGCGTCTGCCAGGGAACTGCCTGCCATGTGCGTGGCGGCAAAACAATTCTGCAGGCTTTGGAAAAGCAGCTGGGTATTAAGGCTGGACATACGACCGATGACCTGCGTTTTACCTTAGAAACTGTAGCCTGCATCGGTGCCTGCGGTTTGGCACCGGTTATGCAGATTAATGATGATACGCATGGACGCCTGACCACCGACAAGCTGGCAGGTATCTTGGCAAGGTATAAATAAAATGCGGGAGCTGGCATTACACATCTTGGATATAGCCCAAAATTCTGTGGCTGCCGGTGCTCGTCACATCTGGCTGACTATCAGCGAAAATGAACAGGGGTACTTTGTTTTCAGCGTCCGCGATGACGGCAAGGGCATGGACAGCGAAATGCTGCAGCGGGTGCGTGACCCATTTGTTACCAGCCGTACTACCAGAAAGGTAGGCATGGGAATTCCCTTTATCGATATGGTTACGCAGCAATGCGGCGGACATCTGGAGCTGCAATCTACGCCAGGAAAGGGAACCGAGCTGACTGCATATTTTGCGGCAGATAATATTGACAGACCGCCGCTGGGAGATATTGTGAGCAGCGTGCAGGTACTGTTGGCGGGGGCGCCGCAGCTCGAGCTGGAATTTGCCTATAACGGCGTTAACGGCTCGCTGGTGTTCAGAACGCAGGAGGTCAGAGAAATATTAGGCGAAGCGTGTGACTTTGCCAATCCTGAAATATATGCCTGGCTGGGAGCTTATTTAAAGGAGCAGCTGGCACAGGTGCAGGGTAAGGAGGTATAAACGAATGAAGAGCTTAGCGGATTTACACGCTTTGAGAGATAAGCTGAAAGCAGATATCAAGCTGCGTCAGAGTTCCGGTACTAAAATTATTGTCGGCATGGGTACCTGCGGCATTGCTGCCGGTGCGCGCGAGGTTATGAGCGCTATCCTGCAGGAGCTGAACAAGCGTCATTTATTTGATGTACAGGTGCAGCAGACAGGCTGCATCGGTATGTGTGAAAAAGAGGTGCTCGTTGACGTAGTGCGTCCGGGCGAAGCACGCATTACCTATGGCAAGGTAACTCCGGAGGCTGTGCCCAAAATTATCGCAGAGCATGTGGTAAACGGTCATATTGTGGAAGAGCTTGTCGTAGGCAGGCTGGATCAGGAATAAGCCGCAGGCAGGGTACACAGTTGTTGGAGAAGCTGATGTATCGTAGCTTGTAAACAAAACAGGTGGAGGAAAAATATTATGCAGCATATAAGAGCTCACGTTTTAGTGTGTGGCGGTACGGGCTGTAAGGCTAACGGCTCGAAGGAAATCCAGCTGACTTTTGCCAGAGAGCTGCAAAAGTTCGGCCTGCAGGATGAGGTGATGGTTGTTGAAACAGGCTGCCATGGCTTCTGCGAGCACGGACCGCTGGTTATCGTTTATCCGGAAGGCACCTTCTATTGCGGTGTAAAGCCGGAGGACGTTAAAACCATTGTTGAAGAACATTTATATAAAGGACGCATCGTACAGCGTCTGCTTTATCGTGAACCCATCAATCAGGAGCAGGTTCCGCGTTATTCGGAAATCGGCTTCTATAAAAAGCAACACCGTCTGGTTTTGGCTAACTGCGGCGCTATCAATCCGGAAGCTATTGAAGAATATATCGCCGTAGGCGGTTATGAGGCATTGGCTAAGGCTGTTACGCAGATGACTCCGCAGGAGGTTGTGGACGAGGTCAAAAAATCCGGCCTGCGCGGTCGTGGTGGCGGCGGCTTCCCGACCGGTATGAAATGGCAGTTTGCCAAAAACTCCGAGAGCGATAAAAAGTATGTTATCTGTAATGCGGACGAGGGCGACCCGGGCGCATTTATGGACCGCAGTGTTCTGGAGGGCGACCCGCACCGTGTATTGGAAGGCATGGCTATCTGCGGTTATGCTATGGGTGCGGATGAAGGCTATATCTATGTACGTGCGGAATATCCGCTTGCTATCAAACGCTTGCGTACCGCCATTGCTCAGGCTGAAGAAATGGGCCTGTTAGGCGAGCATATTTTTGAAAGCGATTTCAGCTTTACTATTCATATCAAAGAGGGTGCCGGTGCCTTCGTCTGCGGCGAAGAAACCGCACTGATGGCTTCTATCGAAGGCAAACGCGGCATGCCGCGTCCGCGTCCGCCATTCCCTGCGGTCAGCGGCCTGTGGGGTAAGCCGACGAACATCAACAACGTAGAAACATTTGCTAACGTGGCGCAGATTATCGTTAACGGCGCAGACTGGTACTGTCAGCTGGGTACTGAAAAATCCAAGGGCACCAAGGTTTTCGCTTTGACTGGCAAAATCAATAATACCGGTCTGGCAGAGGTGCCTATGGGTATTACCATGCGCGAGATTATCTATGATATCGGCGGCGGTATTACCAACGGAAAAAAGTTTAAGGCTGTACAGATCGGCGGTCCTTCCGGCGGCTGCTTGCCTGAAAGCATGCTGGATTTGCCTGTAGATTACGATTCCTTGATTGCTGCCGGCGCTATGATGGGCAGCGGCGGTCTGGTTGTTATGGATGAGGATACCTGCATGGTTGACGTTGCCAAGTTCTTCCTGAACTTTACGCAGTCTGAATCCTGCGGCAAATGTACTCCCTGCCGCGAAGGCACGAAGCGTATGCTGGAAATCCTTACCCGTATTACGGAGGGCCAGGGACGCGAGGGCGATATCGAGCTGCTGGAAAACCTGGCCAAGAATATCAAGGAAACAGCTTTGTGCGGCTTAGGACAAACCGCTCCTAACCCTGTTTTGAGCACCTTGAAATATTTCAGAGATGAATATGAGGCGCATATCAAAGATAAGCGCTGTCCTGCAGGCGTCTGCGAAAAGATGCTGCATTACGAAATCAGCGATGCCTGCCGCGGCTGCGGTCTGTGCGCACGTCAGTGCCCGGTACAGGCTATCAGCGGTTCGCCGAAAACAAAACATGTTATTGACCAGAACAAATGCATTAAATGCGGTGCCTGCATGACAGCGTGCCCGTTTAAGGCTATTAGTAAAGCATAAGGAGGGGACTGATGATGCAGATGGTTAATTTGACAATTGATGGAAAACAGATTCAGGCCCCGGCAGGCTCCAGCGTACTGGAGGCTGCACGCAGCGCGGGTATTTATATTCCTACGCTGTGCTATCATCCGGACCTGCGTCCGGAGGGTGCCTGCCGCCTGTGTATGGTAGAGGCTAGCGGTGCGCGTACTTTGGTTGCCTCTTGCGTATATCCTGTAAGCGAGGGTATGGTAGTAAAAACTAATACCTCCAAGGTACGCGAAGCACGTAAAACAGTGCTGGAGCTGCTTTTGACTAATCACCCGAAGGACTGCCTGTGCTGTCAGAAGAACGGCGACTGCGAGCTGCAGAAAATTGCCGCTGATCTAGGCGTGCGTAAGCTGCGCTTCGAGGGTGGCGAAACAAGAGCGCGTACTATTGATAACAGCAATCCGTCACTGGTACGCGACCAGGAAAAATGCATTCTCTGCGGACGCTGCATCCGTGTCTGCCGTGATGTGCAGGGTATGAGCGTTTACAGCTTTGCCGGCCGTGGCTTCAACACCATGGTATCTACAGCCTTTGAGCATGATTTGCTCAACAGTGCCTGCACCTACTGCGGCCAGTGCGCCGATGTCTGCCCGACAGGTGCTATCGTGGAAAAGGATGATACAGACAAGGTTTGGGATGCAATCAACAATCCTGAAAAGGTCGTTGTAGTACAGACAGCTCCGTCCGTGCGTGTTGCCCTAGGCGAGGAGCTGGGTATTCCGGCAGGTCAGGTTGTTACCGGCAAAATGGTAGCGGCATTGCGTCATTTAGGCTTTGATAAGGTTTTTGATACTAACTTCTCCGCCGACCTGACTATTATGGAGGAAGGCCATGAGTTCCTGCAGCGTTTGCAGAATGGCGGCGTGCTGCCGATGATTACCTCCTGCAGCCCCGGCTGGGTAAATATGATTGAGCTGAAATATCCTGAGTTGCTGCCGCATCTTTCTACTGCCAAATCTCCGCAGCAGATGTTCGGCGCTGTTGCCAAAACCTACTTTGCGGAACGCGCAGGCATTGACCCGGCTAAAATTGTCAGTGTATCTGTAATGCCCTGTACCGCGAAAAAGGCAGAGGCTGCGCGCGAAGAAATGTGCGCCAGCGGTTATCGTGATGTAGACGTAGTTATTACAACGCGCGAGCTGGGACGCATGATTCGCGAGGCAGGTATAGATTTTAACGCTCTGGAAGAAGCAGAGTTCGATTCTCCGCTGGGAACCGGCACTGGTGCCGCAGTTATCTTCGGCACTACAGGCGGCGTAATGGAAGCGGCTTTGCGTACCGTTGCTGAGGTTGTTGCCGGCAAGGAGTTGCCGAAGCTTGAATATAATGAGGTACGCGGCATGGAGCAGACACGTGAGGCTGTTATTGATGTAACAGGTGTATCCGTGAAGGTTGCCGTAGTACATACGCTTAAATCTGCCAAGATGATGCTGGAACGCATTAAAGCAGGTACCGCGGATTATCAGTTTATTGAGGTTATGGCCTGCCCCGGCGGCTGCATCGGCGGCGGCGGTCAGCCGGTTCCGGTGGATGCTTCTATCAGGCAAAAACGCCGTGAAGCTATTTTTAATTGCGACCGTACAAGCGAATTACGAAAATCGCACGAAAACCCGGAAATAAAAACACTTTATGATACTTGGTTAGGTAAACCTCTTTCCGAGAAGGCACATAGTCTATTGCACACACATTACCACGCGCAAAACCGTTAATTGTTCTATCTGGATAATACAAATCCCCCTTTTTTTCCTTGAAAAGAAGGGGGTGTTTTGTAAATTTGTAAAGAAAAAGCTTGCAGTGTTACAATTTTATTGGTATTATATATATCGTTGAGTGCAATTTGCCTGCTATGTAAAACACAAGAAAAATTTGACAGAAAAAAGTGAAGTTTTTCTGAAAATGTGTTATAATTGTAGCAGATAGTAAAGAAGCCTTTGAAAAAATATTTATAGTACAAGCAGGAGTTTTCTCTTACATGTCGAAATGACTATATAGTCAAGTATGAAATATTTGTGAAGAGCTTGATATACGGTAATATCTTATTCGTAATGCCGCAAGGTATTGCTGATAAGTTATATGCAAAGGGGTAACACCCTTATAAAAACTCAATGTCCTAATTAAAAGGAGGAAGGTAAACATGATCGATATTAAAGATCGCATTTGTGACGTAGTAGCTGACAAAGTGATGAGCGCTGAAGCTGCTGCAGAATTCGTAAAAGATGGTGACAATTTAGGTGTCAGCGGTTTTACCCCGTCTGGCTATCCGAAAGCTGTTCCTCTGGCTCTTGCTGAAAAGGGCAAAAAAACTCCTTTCAAAGTTAACGTTTGGACTGGCGCATCTGTTGGTCCTGAAATCGACCAAGCAATGGTTGAAGCTGACATCATTGACCGTCGTCTGCCTTACCAGACCAACGGCACCATGCGTAAAGCTATCAACGCTGGTAAAGTAAAATACGCTGATATTCATCTGTCTCACATGGCTCAAATGGTTCGCTATGGTTACATGGCTGGCCGTCCGACCGGTCCGGATGTTGCAATCGTTGAAGTTTGCAAAATCAACGACCTTGGCAATGGCATGGTTGGCCTGATTCCGACCACTTCCATGGGCAACAGCTCCTCTTATGTAGCTGGCGCTAAAAAGGTTATCGTTGAAGTTAACACCACTCAACCGGTAGGCTTGGAAGGCATGCATGACTCCTATATTCCTCTGGATCCCCCGAATCGTCAACCGATTCCTATCACCGCTCCGGAAGACCGCATCGGTACCACCTACATTCCTTGCGAAGTAGAAAAAATCGTTGCAGTAGTTCCTTGCGACCGTCCTGACATCGTTCGTCCGCTGGGCGAAATCGACGACGACGCTAAACATATGGGCGCTAACCTCGTTAACTTCCTGAAAAACGAAGTTAAAGAAGGCCGTCTGCCGAAAAACCTGCTGCCGTTGCAATCCGGCGTAGGCTCCGTTGCTAACGCAGTTATCAATGGTCTGGTTAACTCCGATTTCGAAGACCTGACCGTTTACACTGAGGTTATTCAAGATGGTATGTTCGACCTGATTGACGCTGGCAAACTCCGCGTTGCTTCCGGTACCGCTCTGACTCCGTCTCCTGAGTGCCAAAAGAAATTCTACGAGAACGTAGAACACTACAAAAAATACTTGCTGCTCCGTCCGCAAGAAATCTCCAACAGCCCTGAAGTTGCTCGTCGTATCGGCGTAATCGCAATGAACACCGCTATTGAAGTTGATATCTATGGTAACGTAAACTCCACTCATGTTTGCGGCACCAAGCTGATGAACGGCGTTGGCGGTTCCGGCGACTTCGCTCGTAACGGCTACCTGACCGTATTCTTCACCAACTCTCTGGCAAAAGGCGGCAAGATTTCTTCCGTAGTTCCGTTCTGCAGCCATATCGACCATGCTACCCTGGATGTTGACGTTATCGTTTCCGAACGTGGCGTTGCTGACCTGCGTGGCCTGAGCCCGAAAGAAAAAGCTCCGATCATCATCGATCAGATTGCTAACCCGAAATATCAACCTTGGCTGTATGATTACTTCAAACGCGCTTGCGAAGCTTGCGGCAACAGCCAAACTCCGCACATCCTGGCAGAAGCATTCGATTGCTACAAAATGTTTGCTGAAACCGGTTCCATGGAAGGCATGGTTGAAGGTAAATAATTTTAAAAAAACTTTGCGAAACCCCTTGTTAAGTTTTGCAAAATAGGTTAAACTATGTAATGTGCTTGCCGGTGGGTGAGATTCCCACCGGCAGGTATACATAGACAAAGCCTCACCCAAGGCTTTGCCCAATAAATTCAGTTGACGAAGTCTCACCCTAGACTTTGCCATATATAGCCGTCATAGACGGAACACTCTCACCATCATTTCGGAACCGTCCAATCCGAAATATGAAACACAAATATTTTAAGGAGGATTTGAGAATGGCATTTGAAAACATTAAAGCTGGTTTAGAGAAATATCATGCTGAAGTTGAAGCTAAACTGGCAAAATTCCCTGAACGCGCAAACCTGGTTCCTAACAGACTGTACACCCCGGTAGATCTTGGTGAAAACTTTGACTACATGACTAAACTGGGCTTCCCTGGTGAATATCCTTACACCCGTGGTGTTCAACCGACCATGTATCGTGGCCGTTTCTGGACCATGCGTATGTACGCTGGTTTCTCCACCGCTGAAGAATCCAACAAACGTTATCGTTACCTGCTGGCTAACGGTGGTTCCGGCCTGTCCTGCGCATTCGACCTGCCGACCCAGATCGGTTATGATTCCACCGATCCGATGGCTGAAGGCGAAGTTGGTAAAGTAGGCGTAGCTATCGACTCCCTGGCTGACATGGAAATCCTGTTCGACCAAATTTCTCTGGATAAAGTATCCACTTCTATGACCATCAACGCTCCTGCTTCCGTACTGCTGGCTATGTACATTGCAGTAGCTGAGAAACAAGGCGTTTCCGCTGACAAACTGCGTGGTACCATTCAGAACGATATTCTGAAAGAGTATGCTGCTCGCGGCACTTACATTTTCCCGCCGAAACCGTCCATGCGTTTGATCACCAACATTTTTGAATATTGCTCCAAGAACGTACCGCTGTGGAACACCATTTCCATTTCCGGTTACCATATCCGTGAAGCTGGTTCCACCGCTTCTCAGGAAATCGCATTCACCATTGCTGATGGTATCGCTTATGTAGAAGCTGCTATCAAAGCTGGTCTGGACGTTGACGCATTTGCAGGCCGTCTGTCCTTCTTCTGGAATGCTCATAACAACGTACTCGAAGAAGTTGCTAAATTCCGTGCTTCCCGTCGTGTATGGTCCAAAGTTATGAAAGAGCGTTTTGGCGCTAAGAAAGCTAAATCCATGATGCTGCGTGTACATACCCAAACCGCTGGCTCCATGCTGACCGCTCAACAACCGAACAACAACATCGTTCGTGTTGCTCTGCAAACTGCTGCTGCTGTAATGGGTGGTACTCAATCCCTGCACACCAACTCCAAAGACGAAGCTTTGGCACTGCCGACCACTGAGTCTGTAACCATCGCTCTGCGTACCCAACAAATCGTTGCTTACGAATCTGGTCTGGCTGACACCATCGATCCGTTGGGCGGCTCCTACTATGTAGAAGCTTTGACCGATAAGATCGAAGCTGAAGCTTGGGAATACATTAAGAAAATTGACGAAATCGGTGGCGCTCCTGAAGCTATCGCTAAAGGCTACATCCAAAAAGAAATCCAAGACTCTGCTTACAAATGGCAGATGGAAATCGAAAAAGGCGACCGTATCATCGTTGGCGTTAACAAATTCACCCAAGAAGAAGAAGCTCCGAAAAACCTGCTGCGCGTAGACGGTTCTGTAGGCAAGCTGCAAGCTGAAAAGATTGCTGCTCTGAAAGCTCGCCGTGACAACGCTAAAGTAGAAGAAACTCTGGCTGCTCTGAAAGTTGCATGCGCAGACGAAAATGTAAACCTGATGCCTTACATCCTGGATGCAGTTCGTGCATATGCAACCGAAGGTGAAATCTGTGGCGTTATGAGACAAGTATTCGGTGAATACCAACCTCATACTGCACTCTAATTTGTAAACTCAACCAATATACGGAGGTAAACTATAATGGCAAACGTTAAAGTTTTAGTTGCTAAACCGGGTCTGGATGGCCATGACCGCGGTGCTAAAGTTGTAGCTCGTGCTCTGCGCGACGCTGGTTTTGAAGTTATCTACACCGGTATCCGTCTGACTCCGGAACAAATCGCTGAAGCTGCTCTGCAAGACGACGTAAACGTTGTTGCACTGTCCCTGCTGTCCGGCGCTCACAACACCCTTTTCCCGAAAGTAGTTGAACTGCTGAAAGAAAAAGGCATGACCGACGTTCTGGTTATCGGCGGCGGCGTTATTCCTGACGCTGACATCCCTGGCCTGAAAGCTGCTGGCATTGCTGAAGTATTCACTCCGGGCACCCCGACCAGCAAAATTGTTGATTTCATCAACGCTAACGTAAAATAATTTTATCCCTTAAAGCAAGCCGGGTTTGTCCCGGCTTGCCTTATAAAATATTCACTATCCAAAAACAAGGCGGTGTGAATTATGGAAATAGTAGATAAATTATTAAATCATTCTCGTCTTGCATTATCTAAAGCAATCACTGCTGTTGAAAATGAATACGATGATGCTGTCCAAATTATGACAGAGATTTATCCTCATACTGGTAATGCTTATGTAATTGGTATCACCGGCCCTCCGGGTGCTGGTAAAAGTACTCTGACTGATAAATTGGCTAAGGAATACCGTAAACGCGGCAAGACCGTAGGTATCGTAGCAATTGACCCCACTAGCCCGTATTCTGGCGGCGCTATTTTAGGCGACCGTATCAGAATGATGGATCTGACCGCAGACGAGGGCATTTTTGTACGCTCTATGGCAACTCGCGGCAGTCTTGGCGGCCTGTCTCAAAAAGCAGGTGACGCTGTTAAATTAATGGATGCTTTCGGCATGGATGTAATTATCGTTGAAACCGTAGGCGTAGGACAATCTGAGGTTGACATTGTAAAGACCGCAGATACTACTATGGTAGTAGTAATTCCTGGCATGGGCGACGATATCCAGGCTATTAAAGCAGGTATACTTGAAATCGGTGACCTGTTCACGATTAACAAAGCTGATCGTGAAGGTACAGACAAGCTCAACATTGAGATTGAGATGATGCTCGAATTAAATCCCGAACATGTTGGCTGGCGTCCTCCGATTAACAGGACCATTGCCAGCAAGGGTGAAGGTATAGAGGCTGTTGTGGACTCTATTGAGGCTCACAAGGCATATTTGATTGAGAGTGGTAAATTAAACGATATCCGTAAAGCTCGTATTAAAAACGAGGTTACCGCTATGCTTAATGACCATGTAAATCGCTACATCGACAAGAACGTCATTCAAACGGATGAATTTGACAACTTAGTTGTAAAAATGCAGTCCCGCGAGATTGAGCCGTACTCTGTCGTTGATGATATTGTTGGCAAGGTTTTAAAATAAACCGCCAAAAAAAACAATTTTAGGAGGAATTTATTATGGCATTCAAAACTATTTGTGTTGACCATGTAGGTATCGCTTGCGCTGGTACCTTGGAAGAAGCTGCAAAAATTTACACTGAGGTACTGGGCCTGAAAGCTACCGGTACTGAAGAAGTTAAAGAACAAGGTGTTGCTACCGTATTTGTTCCCTGCGGCGAAACCCTGATTGAGCTCCTTGTTGATATCACTGAAAACAACGATGGTCCTATCGGCAAATACATTGCTAAAAACGGCCCTGGCATCCAACATATGGCTCTGCGCGTTGACGACATCAAAGCAGCTATCGCTGACCTGACCGAAGCTGGCGTTCGCATGATCGACAAAGCTCCTCGTAACGGTGCTGGCCAAATGAAAATTGCTTTCGTTCATCCGAAATCCGCTGGCCTGCTGCTTGAGCTGTGCCAACCGGCTGCAACCTACAAAGACTAATTTATTAGTTTCGTAGATTCAGGGCGATTTAAGGTCCCATAATTTAAGCTACATAATGCTGAAGATATACAAGTGATATATCTTCAGCATCTGTGTATAAATTTGTTCTCCCAATAATGATGGAGGTGTAAGATTTGTCTACTCAAGAAAAAATTGAGAAAATGCTCAAAAAAGCCGAAGTAATTCTGGCTGCTGGTGGCGAAAAACGTGTTGCTAAACAACATGAATCCGGCAAAATGACTGCTCGTGAAAGAATCGCTGCTCTCCTCGACGAAGGTTCCTTCGTAGAACTCGACCGTTTTGTACGTCATCGTTGCTACAACTTCGGTCAAGAAAAGAAAGAACTGCCTGGTGAAGGCGTAACCACCGGTTACGGCACCATCGATGGCCGTCTGGTTTATGTATTCGCACAGGACTTCACCGTTGAAGGTGGCTCCCTCGGCGAAATGCATGCTGCTAAAATCGTTAAAGTACAACGTTTGGCACTGAAAATGGGTGCTCCGCTGGTTGGCCTGAACGATTCCGGCGGTGCTCGTATCCAAGAAGCTATCGACGCTCTGGCTGGCTATGGTAAAATCTTCTTCGAGAACACCATTGCTTCCGGCGTAGTTCCTCAGATTTCTGCAATTATGGGTCCTTCCGCTGGCGGCGCTGTATACAGCCCGGCACTGACCGACTTCATCTACATGGTAAAGAACACTTCCAAAATGTTCATTACCGGCCCTGCAGTAGTTAAATCCGTTACCGGTGAAGATGTAACCCAAGAACAACTGGGTGGCGCTATGACCCACAACAGCACTTCTGGTGTTGCTCACTTTGCTGCTGAAAACGACGAAGACTGCCTGCAACAAATCCGTTACCTGCTCTCCTTCCTGCCTTCCAACAACGTTGAAGGTGCTCCGATCGTAGAGACTGGTGATGACCCGATGCGTACCGACGACAGCCTGAACACTCTGCTGCCGGACAACTCCAACCAAGCTTACGATATGTATGATGTAATCAGATCTATCGTAGATAACGGCGAATTCTATGAAAACCAAAAATACTGGGCAACCAACATCATCACTTGCTTCGCTCGTATGGATGGTCAAACCGTAGGTATCATTGCTAACCAACCGAAAGTTATGGCTGGCTGCCTGGATATCAACGCTTCCGATAAATCCGCTCGTTTCATCCGCTTCTGCGACGCTTTCGGCATTCCTCTGCTGAACCTGGTTGACGTTCCTGGCTTCCTGCCTGGCTGCAACCAAGAATACGGCGGCATTATCCGTCACGGCGCTAAGATGCTGTATGCTTACTCTGAAGCAACTGTTCCTAAAATCACTCTGGTTACCCGTAAAGCTTACGGCGGTTCCTACCTGGCAATGTGCTCTCAAGACCTGGGCGCTGACCAAGTTATCGCATGGCCGACCGCTGAAATCGCAGTTATGGGTCCTGCTGGTGCTGCTAACATCATCTTCCGTAAAGATCCTGATGTTGAAGCTAAGACTAAAGAGTACATCGACAACTTCGCTACTCCGTACCAAGCAGCAATGCGCGGCATGGTTGACATGGTTATCGAACCGAAAAATACTCGTCCCACCATCATCAACGCTCTGCAAATGCTGGAAAGCAAACGCGAAACCCGTCCGGCAAAACGCCACGGCAACATTCCTTTGTAATTCACAAGCAGTTGCTTAGTGCTTAAACAACCTATTTTAAGATAAGATGAGGTGAAATAAATGGGTCCTGTTACTACTAATCCTTGGTTGATTGCTTTAATCAATATGACCATCGTATTCGGCGTACTGATCGCTCTGGGCATATTGATGAACTTACTCCAAGTTATCGATCCGACTAAAAAAAAAGTTGCTAAACCGGCAGTAGCTCCTACACCGGCAGCAGCTCCCGCTGCAGCTCCGGTTGCAGCAGCTCAAGATGATAGCGAAATTATCGCTGTTATCGCTGCAGCAGTAGCAGCTTGCGGCGTTAGCGCAGACCAAATCGCTTGCGTACGTCGTATTGATGCTAAATCTGCATGGACTGTAAGCAGTCGTGTTGAAGCTATTAGCGTTCGTAAAGAATGCTTCTAATGCATATAGTTTGCAATTTTAATTAAAAAACGAGATTTTAAGGAGGATTATATCCATGAAAAAGTATACTATCACCGTAAATGGTACCGCATACGAAGTTGAAGTTGAAGAAGCAGGCGTTGTTGCTTCCGCTCCGAAAGCTGCTCCGAAAGCTGCTCCGGCTCCGGCTGCTGCTCCGGCTCCGAAAGCTGCTCCGGCTCCGGCTCCGAAAGCTGCTGCTCCGGTTGCTGCTGGTGCAACCACCGTTTCCGCTCCTATGCCGGGCAAAGTTCTGTCCGTTAACGTAAAAGCTGGCGACGCTGTTAAATCCGGCGACGTTCTGCTGATTCTGGAAGCTATGAAAATGCAAAACGAAATCATGGCTCCGGCTGATGGCACTGTTTCCGACGTTCGCGTTTCCGCAGGTCAAACTGTTGCTACCGGCGACGTTATGATCGTTCTCTAATTCTTACTCGATAGTTCGCAATATCAGTAAGTCTTAAATACCCTTGATCTTTGGAGGGGGCTTTTCGCAGAGCCCCTTCCACAAATTGAAAATTGGGAGGATATTAAATGGAAGCATTTCTCGTTGCTTTGTCTTCCGTATGGGCAGATTCCGGTTTCTCTGCACTGACAGGCGGTCACGTAATCATGATCGTTG